>WNGK01000906.1_pt1 | contig 54852 bp, 47 predicted proteins | sample 5400601 | NCBI WGS metagenome assembly WNGK01 (sample SAMN13153376, study PRJNA577476) | soil metagenome | isolation source: 60 cm soil or saprolite under Garry oak tree replicate 1 | place: USA:California | collected 2016-06-15 | reverse complement strand
ATTAAATGGGCGAGCAAGCGGCCAATACGAAACAGCCAGCAGAGCCGAAAGAGAGAACTCACGGCAACGCTCAAAAAAATTCCTACACACTCTTGCTCGTTTTGCCGCCCACATAATCGTACAGATTCCGCCCACAGAGAGGCTCTTGACCACTTTTGAAACATCATGCGCCGGAGGCGCACCACTGCGCATGAAAAGGGATATACTCAGAGTAGCGAGATCCCAGAGAGAAGACGTCCACCAATATACTGTGCCACAACGTGTTTTTGAAACTGTACTCAGGTGTCTGGACGAACCACTGCATGTCGCCTCACCGGTGAAAGCCGAGCGTGAGAGCACGAAGAGGATACTGAAGAAGAACAGACACCCGCTGGGAGCTTGCCGCACATATGTCAATGAGGAAACGAACGCAAAAGAAAGAAGGAGCGGTTAGCATGCAGGTCATGTATCAACGGTGCGCGGGCATTGATGTGCATCTGCGCTTTCTGGTTGTCTGTCTCTCTATCATCGAAGCAGGAAAGCGGCGCAAAGAGATCCGCACGTTCCGCAATGAAACGGCCGATCTATTAGCCTTACGAGCATGGCTGCTGCAAGAAGGATGCACCCAAGTGGGTATGGAGAGCACCGGGGTGTACACGCCTCCCACAATGTTGCCAAAACCGTGTTAGACTGGGAATACACAAAAGAGATCCTGCGTATCCACCTTCGTGCTTTGTCTCACGAAGGCTCGCTCTCACAGGAACAAGGAGCATCCCATGTCACCATTGCAACGCAGCCCAAAGAAGCACTTGGAGGTCACCGTCATGTTTGAGCCACACCGTTTTGAGCAAGAGACAATGCAAATCGTATACGCTTGCTTACTCCCCATTCTCCGAAGGACTCTGGGCAACCGGAGGCAAGAAACGGGAGTGAGAGCACAAAAATTGCCAGAGGCAGAAAGGAGAAGGCAATGAAGAATCTCCAGGTCGCACTTTATGCTCGAGTCTCCTCGGAACAACAAGCAGAGGCCAAAACGATTGAAAGCCAAATTGCCGAGATCCGTACACGGATGAGCACCGATGGGTTTGAACTGGCTCAGATCTTTGAGTTTATCGATGAGGGATACAGTGGTTCAACGTTGGTTCGACCTTCCTTAGAGCGTTTACGCGATGTTGCGGCCGCTGGAGGACTCGATCGTCTCTACGTCCATTGCCCCGACCGTTTTGCGCGCAACTATGCCTACCAGGTGTTGTTGTTAGATGAATTAACCCATCAAGGAGTAGAGGTGATCTTCCTCAATCGGCCTCTGGGGCAGTCCCCCGAAGATCAGTTGTTGCTTCAAGTCCAGGGAGTGATTGCTGAATACGAGCGTGCCAAATTCCTCGAACGAAGTCGACGCGGCAAGCGTCATGCCGCACAAGAAGGACGTGTGGGGATTCTCTGTCATGCCCCCTATGGGTATCGCTACATCAACAAACTGGAAGGGGCAGGCTCAGCCCGTTTCGAGATCGTTTTTGAGGAAGCGCGCGTCGTGCAGCAGATCTTTGGCTGGGTCGGGCAAGAACGGTGCACCATCAGTGAGGTCTGTCGCCGCCTTCAACAAGCAGGAGTGCGCACGCAGACCGGAAAAGCCTACTGGAATCACAAGACCATTTGGGATATGCTCAAAAATCCTGCGTACAAAGGAGAGGCCGCCTTTGGCAAAACACGCAGTGGGCCTCTGGATCCACGACTGCGTGCTCCAAAGGGGAGGCCATCACAGTCCAAGCGCGGCTATTCCCCCAAGAATGTTCCACAAGAAGAGTGGATTACCATTGCGATTCCGGCACTCATTGATGCGGCGTTGTTTGAAGCCGCTCAGGAGCAATTACAAGAAAACAAGCGGCGGGCACGGATTCCAGAGAAAGGAACACGCTATCTCTTGCAAGGCTTGCTTTTGTGTAGCCAGTGCGAGTATGCTTATTGTGGTCGCACCAATGATGCTCGCAATGCCTATTACCGCTGTAGTGGCTCCGATGCATCTCGCTTTGGTGGAACCAGGTTGTGTCACAACAAAGAGGTACGAATGGATCGGCTTGATGAGACAGTGTGGCAAGAAGTCTGCCAGTTACTCAACGAGCCACAACGCTTGGAACAGGAATATCGACGGCGTCTAGAGCCGCCACAGGAGCAGGGTGAGCAAGGGGGACTAGAAACCCAGATGGGCAAACTTCGTCGGGGGATTGCCCGTTTGATCGACAGCTATGCCGAGGGGCTGATTGACAAAACAGAATTTGAACCCAGAGTCGCCCGCATGCGCGAACGAGTGCAACATTTGGAAGAGCAGCTGGCACACCTCAAACAGCAAACAGAGGTGGAAGAAGAGGTCCGTTTGATTTTAGGACATCTGGAAACGTTTTCTACGAAAGTACAAGCGGGGTTGCAAAACGCTGATTGGCAGACGCGTCGAGAAATTATCCGAGCTCTAGTCAAGCGTGTCGAGATTGATGAGCAGCAGATTCGGGTGGTGTTCCGTGTCAGTCCCCCATTGCTGCCGTCCTCTTTTGAAGGTGCCTCCCACAATTGGCAACATTGTGGGAGGCGTGTACTGGTTGCACGTCTATCGGCGCCTGGAAGGCTTCTTTGAATTGGTTGTGGCCAATGCCCAACATATTAAGACGGTCGCAGATCGCAAAACGGATGTGCAGGACGCGGAATGGATTGCCGACTTGTTGCAGCACGGGCTGCTGAGGGCTAGTTTTGTGCCTGGTCAGGAGCAACAAGAGCTGCGAGATCTGACGCGGCTGCGCGTGAGTTTGGTGCAGGAGCGCGCTCGACTGGTCAATCGGATCCACAAAGTGCTCGAAGAGGCAGGGATCAAATTATCCTCGGTCCTCAGTGATGTGATGGGGGTATCGGGACGAGCCATCCTGCAAGGGCTCTGTGCGGGGGAAAGCGACCCGGTGCGACTAGCTCGACTGATGCGTCCGGGAGTGCAGGCCACCGAGGAGCAAGTGGTAGCCGCCCTCACCGGAGACGTGCGAGAGCACCATCGCTTTCTGTTACGCGAGCTGCTCAGCCTGATTGAGGCGCAAAGTCGGTCGATCACGCATGTGGAGCAGGAAATTGTGCGCCGGGTCTCCTCGTTTGAGGAACAGATCCAGCGCTGTGAGCACATTACGGGGGTGAGTCGGCAGGTCGTACAGGTGTTGATGGCCGAGGTAGGAACCGACCTCTCGCGCTTCCCGGATGCCGAGCACCTCAGTTCGTGGGCTGGCGTCTGTCCCGGGCACAAGGAAAGTGCAGGCAAGCGCCTCAGCGGACGTAGTAAGCAAGGCAATCGCTATGTGAGGGCGGCTTTGGTCCAGGCCGCCCATGGAGTGCGTCGCACCAAAACGTATCTGGGAGAGCGCTACCGTCGCCTGAAAAAACGGCGGGGCAGTAAACGCGCCGCTCTGGCAATCGGACATGATATTCTGGTGATCTACTATCAAATGATGACCACCGGGCAGGAGTATCATGACAAAGGAGAGGAGTTTTTCCGGCAGACGGATCGTGACAAGGTGGAGCGTCAGCTCGTCCAGCGTCTGGAGCGTTTGGGCTATCAGGTGACCCGGCAGCCGCGGCCAGCGGCCTAAACCGAAAAGCGATCTGAAAATGCTCTGAAACTGAGCCATATCTGCTGGCTTCAGGGGGGATTTGTTGTCTTCTCGCCGCTTGTTTTCAGAGGATACTGGTGGCGAAGTCAAAGAGAGGGGGCTGGAACTCATCCATTAGCATGGAGGAAACGAATAGTTTGTTGCTAGCAGAGAAGGAGGTCCTCCATGTCACTCAAGCCGATGCCGATTCCACCAGTCCCAGAAGAAATGGCGCGCGTGGCACGCGCCGTGTTTCCCCGTGGCAATGTCCTGATGCAAATGCGTGACACGCTGGGAACGATCTACCCCGATGAGGCGTTTGTTGATCTGTTTCCCACGCATGGTCAGCCAGCTGAGGCCCCGTGGCGCCTCGCACTGATCACGGTGTTTCAATTCATGGAGCACTTGACGGATCGGCAGGCCGCTGATGCCGTACGAAGCCGTCTGGATTGGAAGTACGCGCTCAGCCTGGAACTGACTGATCCTGGTTTTGATCATACGGTGCTCTCCGAGTTCCGCTCTCGTCTGATCGAAGGGAATGCCGAACAACGTCTGTTGGATCTGCTCTTGGAGCGGTGTCGAGAAGGTGGATGGCTCAAAGTCCGAGGGCGACAACGCACCGACTCGACCCATGTGTTAGCCAAGATCCGTGCGCTCAACCGCACGCTGTGCGTCGGCCAGACCATGGTCTACGTGTTAAATGTCCTTTCGGAAGTGGCCCCTGAGTGGGTTCGCGCTTACGTGCCGACTGAGTGGGTAGAACAGTATGGAGAGCGGCTGGAGCATGAGCGTTTACCAAAAGAGGAAGAAGAGCGCAAGCAGTACGCCAATCAGGTAGGGGCGGATGGATGGGCCTTGCTTGAGGCGCTAGAGTGCCGGTCAAGAATTCACGCCGCATTTTGAAGCTCAGTTTGAAGCAACTGGGAACGGGCCAGGACGTGTAAGTTGTGGACGACAGCACAGCGTCGCAGATCGAAGAGATTTTTACGCACTCCGCGATACCGAGCGCGTCGGCCTTGCCATCGACCAACATGAGCAAGCGTATGCTCAACAGCCACTCGCTCGCGTAGTTTAGCCCGCCCTTGCGAAGTGTGTTGACGTTCTCGTAACTCGGCAAGCAAGGCCTCATCGGGGTGAATGCTCACGCTCCGTCCCTTGGAACTCGTCGTACATTGGGCTTTCAGGGGACACTCTGCACATGCCTCTTGAGGGAAGTGGACCACCCCTCCGGGAATAAAAGGCATTTCCTGCGAGGCCGGACACCGAATGGTCTGCCGTTCCCAATCCAGAGTAAACGCCTGCTTGGAAAAGCGTTTCCCCTCGCGAACCGGCCAGGCTTTGCAATAGATCTCCAATTCATCGCCCCGCTCATGCACAAGATGGCTACTCAAGTAGGCCCGATCGATATGGATTTCCTTTAAATAGACTCCCTGCTGCTCCAGGTCTGCACTGATCTCTCTGGTAACGCTGGCTTCGGGGACATTGGCAGGAGTAATTCCGACCACGCGGATAAGACCAGTGTCCAAATCGTGGAGCACGTGCCGCGTGTATCCATCCACACGCACACTGCGACTTTTGCGACCATGACGCATTTCGGCATCTTCGATGCTGATGCGTCGATCTTTTGCCACGCCTTTGATCAGATGTGCTTTCCCATTCTCATCGACCTGCACATTTTGCTCTTTCACCTGGCGAGCGATTTCCAGAGGCGGTTCGGCCAGTTCCACCTCATCCTGTTGCAACGTCTGCACCCACGTTTCTACCGTCTGCAATACCTGCAAGACCAGACTCAGCGCTTCTTCTCGCTGCCCTGGTCGATCCCAATCCCGATCGAGCGTCGCCTTCAGACTGGTCCCACAGACCACCTCTGCTCCGGCCTCTTGCCCCACTTCGACCAAATCTCTTCCCTGCTGCTCGGCCACCACGCACATCATCTTTTTAAGCGCGTGCCCAATGAGATTGTACGTATCTTCGACTCGGCCCGCTCCCCACAACGGACTGCTGTCCAGTGCCGCACGTAAGGCTCGCGATACAACCTCCTGATTTTGGCTGGCCAGCTCAATCGTCCGTTCGATGAGCCGTCGATCCATCTGCGCGTCGATGAGGCGCTTCCGAAAAGCGACGAATGTGCCTTTGCTAAATGGTGCCTGATCGGTGTCTAAACAGTCCAGCACCAACTGCCAGCGCCGATCCATGAGCGTCGCTTCGATTACTTCGTCATCGGACACCCCCGTGTACGCTTGCAGAATGATCGTCAGGGCGACTTGCGCAGGAGCGATGGGCGGGTGACCCCGCTTGCTTGGCCGGTAAAGGGTCACCAGTTCCTGTTGGAATGACCCATCGAACAATTCATGCCGGTGATGGCGCAGAAACACAAATAACTTGGCTCGTCGTATCCGTTGCACGATCTGTTCTTCCTGCTCGGAAAGGGCGACGGGAGGCTGCCACTGGAACGGTTGCATGAGGCTTCTCCTTGCTTGCATGTCAGACCAGCTCATTGTTGAGCGCGTTCACGAGAGCTTGGGCAAACTCTGCGGGGAAAGACAGGAAACCGAGGTGCCCGCCGGGGAAATCGATGATATCGCATCCCAACTGTTGTGCCAGGATCTTGTTTGGCCGATATGTCATCTGATCGTGGGAGTCTCCTCTTCCTGCGAGCACGATCTGCTCGGCGTGCGCTGTAAGTGCCGTGAGATCAAACTCAGCCCGTGGGTACTGCCGTAACTCATGCTCCATCCAGTAGCCAGCATTGGACAGGGTGTACTCATTCGCGTGCTCGCGCATCGCGCGCTCCAAGATCTGGTGATCGAGGCTACCGAGGACTCGGCTGGCAAACTGGTGCATGGCTGCGGGAACTCCCTGCTTGCGAGAGGTCTCGTAGACCTTGTCGAAAAAGGCCAGCCACTCGCCCGCATCGGGTAACAGCGAAACGATCGGCGGTTCATGGACGATCACGGTCTGAACTCGCTCTGGAAAACGGATGAGAACCTCCAGGGCCACGAGTGCCCCGGAACTGTTGCCAAAGACCATTGCCGGTTGGTCCGTCACACGCTCAATCAAGCGCCGGACATCATCAGCATCGGTCGCGAGCCGGTGTGCGTAGTCTTGAGGCCCGCCAAGCTTGCTTTGTGAAAAACCACGGCGGTCATAGATCACCACCTGGTAGTGTGCGGTCAGGTGGGAGATGAGCGGGCGGAAAGACTCGCCCGTGCCACTGGCCCCTGGGATCAAGATCAAGAGTGGCCCCGAGCCCTCGACTTCGTAATATACCTGCGCACCGGGAACGGTGAGGAGACTCATCTGCTTTCCTTCCTTCTGTGCAAGTGGCCTAACATATGCTTGAACTTGAACAGGACAGCAGCGGCGATGACCAATCCGATCAGGACATACAGAATCGGACTGTGCAGGGAGAAGGCCCCAACGACCGCGTTCGCGAGAAACACGGCCCCAAAGACATGAGCGCTGACCATGAAGATGATCAGGAACGCCACTGCTATGAGGAGAAGGGGCCCCATCCTCTTGTTCTTGAAAGGCATCATCTGCTGCCCTCCTCTGCGCTTTTGAAGGCACAGATAAAGCCGACTCCTGGGAAAGAAGAGGAGCGCACGGGCGGCACCTCCTCTGTTTCCAGGCGATCAAACCCTGCTTCTTTGAGCAGCGCCACAAGATCGTGCACCCTGCTTCCTCCGGCGTGAAAGCTCGTAGCTCGACCCGCCCGGTCGGCTTTGTGCGTGAAGTCGGCAATGACCAGGCGTCCTCCTGGTTTGAGCACACGGGCGATTTCCGCGAACCCCTGACGTTTGAGAGGAGCGGGTAAATGATGCATCATCAAGCTTGAGAAGACAGCATCAAACGTCTGATCAGCGAAGGCCAGATGCTCGATCACTCCCACCTGAAATTCGATGGAAAAATGGCGCCGGGCTGCTTTGGTGTGGGCTCGGGCTATCTGTTCTTCTCCTGGATCAATGCCAAAGACGCGGCCAGTCGTCCCAACGCGCTTCTGAGCTTCGATGGCCAGGGTTCCCGTCCCGCAGCCCACATCCAGCACCGTTTCTCCAGGGCGAAGACGAGCCAGATTGACGGTTCTCTGTCTCAACTTCCCCAACTTGCCAGCGAACAAGAAGGTGTCACAACACCATTCTCCCAGATCGTAGCGCAAACCCGAGTTCAGAATCAGCCCTTTTGTCTTGTGGGCCGACTCTTTGCCGGGTGTGGGATGGAGGTGACGTGCGAAAAATTCATGCATGGATCTTGCTCCTTTCAGAGAAACCCTCTCTGATGAAAACACTACTTGCGTGAACAGGGGCGGCCATCTTCCACTTCTCATCAAAGGGAGGCGCGACCCCTTACAGTTGACAATGTGACTCTCTTGAGACATACTCTCTCATATGGGTTACTGTCTCTGAGGAAAAGTGTAGCCCACCGGGCGGCGTGCGACAAGAATCAATCAGCAATATCTGTCTCGAATGAGACAAGGAGCAAAAAATGACTCCATCGGCAGACAACCTCCGCGTGAAACGCACCAGGATTCTGCTGCGAGAAGCCCTCATAGCCTTGATCGAAGAGCAGGGGTTCGATGCTCTCACCGTCGGCGAATTAACCGAGCGGGCGATGGTGAGCCGGGCAGCGTTCTATCGCAACTATCAGGACAAATACGATCTGGTCGAGCAGATCTTTGAGGAGGCTATGAGCACGTTGTTTGGGGCAATTGGAGAACTCGGGCAGGAACATCCCGCAGACGTGTGGGTGCGATTCTTTGAGCAGATCGCCCAGTACGACCGGCTCTATCGAGCGCTGCTGGGCAAAAAAGGCAGCCCCTGGTTTGGGCAAAAGATGCGCTCACGTCTGGCTGAATTGATCAAGGAGCGCGGCAGTGGAGAGTTTGGACATGGCCCGCTGATGTCCGCGCACGCTGCTCCCCAGACTCATCCAGTTCCCCAGATCCACCCGTTTTCTGATACGTTTGTGCCCGATCTGGTGGCTGCGATGTTTGTGGAGGCCATTACCTGGTGGCTGGAACAGGGGCAGCCATATACTCCCAGGGAGCTGGCAACGAAAACGGCCTTGCTGGCAGCGGCAGTGTTTCGGGAAGCCAGCACCTGGCCATAGCTGCTGGTTCGCACACATACCGGGCACCGCACTGCTATTTCTTGACCGGCTCTCTAGCAGTCGTAATCTCCCCTCACGGGTCGATTACCGCCCTGGTGGACGCGGCTACATTGTTCCAGGCGCACTTGATTCAGCCTAGTAGGGCACTAGGGGGCAGAACCCCAGGTAAAAATCGTCGATGCCGAGAAAAAGGATCACCCCAGGAGAGCTATCAGGCAGATCCATAATGCGCCGTAAGATCGTTTGGCGCGTCGTTTGTATCCCCAGCCGAGCGGCCAAACGGGTGCCGCCTTTGCCACAGGTGGCCAACCCGATGGAGGTGATCTGCTGGCAGTGTCGAATCGTCATCCTGGCCCATGGCTCCACAAAGGTGGGGAAACGCTCGGCGAAGACTTTGCGCTCACAGTAGGGGTTGCGACAGGAGAATTTGTGGACAGTCAGGATAAGCTGAACACGGCAGCCCGCGCAGGGGGCATCACGCAGGGTCCGGCGATAGTGACAATGGATCGACGATGACGGTTGAGAACACAGTGGACAACACGAGGTGGGAGAGGTAGCAGCGACCGCGATGACCAGGCCGTTTTCGGTGATCTGGATCTCATCAATCAACATCCCTTCAGGGAGGGAAAGCAGCGAAGTCTCTTCCATCACAACCTCACTTCGAGTGATGAAACACTCTTCTAGGGATTATCATGGAAGAAACTCTATCATTACGTGTCAATCCACATTGTCTACAAGGCAAGCGAGTACTAAGCCCCCAAAGCGGCCATGAGCCACAGAATTTTGTAATTTAGAGTAGAAGCCGCAATGCATGCACAAAGAGCACATATGCAATGAAATCAGCGCTTCAGCTCTTTTTGTGTTTCCTATTAACCCGCTCTAGAAGCTAGTTTAGAGCTTAAACCACTTTTCTGTTCCATTGATACACAGACCCCAAAAAGAGACTGAAAAATGGGATACGAAAAATATACGCTTATATTGTTGGGGTTGGACAAACGATAATATGCCGTGGCCGTTTTTCCCTGTTTGTTGAGTTACACCCAATCTTCGATCTGTGATCGTATGTTTCTTATCAGGCTATTAAGCCTCGTTATTTGACGATCTGCAAGAGTATCTGTTTTTCCTTGCTCTTGTGCGCTATCCCTTCTGTCTGCGACAAGCGTTCTATCAAGTGTGAGTCTTCCTATTCTCCCTTGTGGCTCATGGGTGAAAGACCTTCTTGCTTTTCGTAACCGTATCGGGTCAACTTCTTCGAGCGACATAGTTGCTGAGCTTCATTCTAGAATAAAAACAAAAGATTTTCAACTGATTGAAAAAATGGAGCTTGCCAGGTCAGTAAATATTGAGCGTAACTTGTCACAATCTGCAGACTGTATTTTCAATAAATTAGCAATTTTGATTAAGTCAACGAAAAAGGAGTCGAAATGTAACGATCTGCAACTTTCCGGTGGTAACCCCTGTAAACATTCAAGCTAGCAAGCGGTTGCCATGACAAGCGTTTTTTGAAAGGTTTCGTACCACACCGCTTATAGGCCTATTAGGCCCGCTGAGGAAATCTACAACGCGAAGCTCTCAATCGGCTTCACATGCCAGCTGAGAGAAGAGTTTTATTTTTTTTCACCTGCCCCAAACAGTTCCTGAGCGACTATTGGTTGCATCTTTTATCTCTTCATGCCTCTTTTTCATTCCCGACATGGGCTTAACGTTGTCTATTTCATCCACGGGCCTAATAGGCCCTTATGGATAATGTACTGTATCATAAAAACTGCTACGAGGTGTCAATTCCTTCATCCCACTGTGTATTAGCACCTGACCCCAAACCGGACCCAGGAATCCTTGTTCTTGCAATCGTGTCAAGGTCGTGGTACGTATGATCAGCCCGCACCCGTCGGTCAGCGTGGCTGTTGCTACTCGACCAAGACGCCTTTCTTGTCCCGGGTCGGGAGTGACTACTAACAGCAACGGTAAGGCCGTTTCTTGCTTGAACCATTCTCGGGAAGCAACATACTGTGCGTAGGTCCTGCACTTGGCAGCGAGATTTCGCGAACTCATTGTTCCACGATCCCACTCCAACCAGAACCGTACGCGTTGCTCTCCCGCCTGATATACTGCTAACGCATCCGGTCGCAGATTGTGCCAGCGATCATGATCGCGATAGCGCCGTTCACAGGCTGCCCCTGTTTCCCACCAGAGCAAGCGGTGTTCGCCCCCCTGTAATCGCTCCTCGATGGCTGCCTGGGATAACGATGCGAAGAATCCATAGATACCGGCAGTGTGCTCCAGATGACGTACGAGCACATCCACTCCTCGTTGAACGAGATACAGTCCTCCATCGCTCTCTTGCTGGGTTGTAATGCTCTGTATGCTGATATGCTGCGTTGCAGCGATGAGTCGTAGACCTCGTTTGCAGAGTCGCCAACGCTGGCCTCCATCAGTCACTATGGACACCATACAGCCACTCCTCTGCAGCACTCGCAGGTACCGCTCAATGGAACTCACTTCACGCTCGAGCAGCGAAGCCATCTCACGCAGATGCAGCAGAGGATAATTGAAAAGCAACTGCAGGAGATCAAGATGACGGTGTCCCAGGATCAGTCCAAGGAATGCAATGCCCTTTACTTCATCACGGGAATCACCCGACTGGTCTTTGTGGGGAGCTTTTGCTCGATCCATATAGTTTCCGATAATGATTTTGCTGCGTTTCCTGGTGAGTGAGGAGGGAGTATCAGTGTTATGCGTCGGTGTTGCATTTCTTTGTATGGTGTCAGTGGTCTGGTGATCTAACAGACCAGGAGGGATTGCCTCGATTGGGAGCGAATGCAGCAGGTGCTGGAGTTTGCACGACACATTCGTAGAGAGTGTTTTCCAGGCAAGTCGCCAGGGATTGACAGGTGCCGATTGATTGCTATCTGGTACACAGGCAACAACTGCGGAGAGTGGTGCCACATGCAGCGCCGTCGCCGCTTCCATGGCGCACCGCTGCCAGAGTTCCATGCGATGGGGTGTGGATCCCAGCACCAGCACCGGTGGAAAGTGTTGATACACCGGCCAGCGTTCTGCACTTTCACGGAAGCAGAGTAGACGACCTATCCGCTGTTTGAGCCAACGAGCATCAGCGATCTCAGCATCAAGCAGCACGAACAGGCCATACCACTGTTCCTGCGTACTCAACCCATCTTCCGTCTGCGAATGAACACGTAACAACAGGGCAGCGTCGGCAGTGCTACGCATCAGCTTCTGACGGTAGGGAAAGTGATGTGCATAGTCCCGCACCCAATGCCATCTGACTTCTGACCGGCGACCTTGATGTGCTAGTGCCTCTGGTGCATGTACCACCAAGCCATTGATACACTCCTGCAAAGTAATCAGCGACGCCAGGCGCGGTAACAGGCGCAGCAGACCTCGCTCGTCCATTCTCCATGTCCTAGCCAAGTCTGCTGGATCTGCCTGCTCGTGGATAGCCAGCACCTGCAGACCCAAATTGCTCAGATGGTACAACCAGCATTTCCCCGTACCAAGTGCAGCAGGCATGACACGCTCGATGAGACCTTTGTCGTGCAGCACGTTGAGATGCCGATAGGTTGTGGCACTACTGCTACCTGTTGCAAGGGCCAAATCCTCCGCACGCTGGAATGGGTAACGCAGCAGCCACTGGAGCAGCCGTATGTCTCCTTCTTCGAGTTGACCCAGCAGTTCTTGGATATCTGGCAGTGCGGTGCGTCTGCGGGTGCGCTTGTGTGTGTCGACAGTTGTTTCAATGGCCATAACGTTCCGCCAGGCCTTCTGCTTCCAGTTGTTCATACACCAGAGGCAGGCTGAGAGGCTGCTCTTGTCTTTCCAGGGCAGACCCATTCCCACTGCCACGATGCTTTCTGCGGCCTGATTTCGCCGTTGGGGTAGCAGTTGATGCTTGAGCATGAACCACCAATGCACCATTCTGACCACCTTCCTCTGTCTCTTGCGTCTTTGCAGCTCCCTTGATCCTGGAAGAGAGCGTAGAGGGTGCGGAACGTTCCAGAGATCGAGCAATCATGGCATCCACGACCTCACCTGGATGCGCAAACCGTTGCCGGCTATGTAGGCGAATACGTTGCGCCAGATCATGGTCACCTGTCGCCGGTGGATCAAGATGTAGCGAAAAGAGGGGCAAGCGTCGACCTGCCAGCGACACTTTGGCGTAGCAGGTAAAGTCGTCCAAGTTGGTGATATCATCCTCCTCGATGCCATCCAACTCATGCAACATGCGCGCATCTTCGCCACTCATCGCAAAGGCAAACAGGTGATCCACATTGGAGAGCACCGTAGAACGCAGCGTGCGATCCAGTCGATCCAGGTAGGAAAGTGATTGGGTCGCGAGCCCGAAGCTACCCCCATATTTTCGCAGTTCAGCCAGCATCGTGCCAAAGTCTGCTCCTTGATAGACCTGAAACTCATCGATCAGCGCCAGGAAATGCCTGCGTTCCGCTCGTGCTACCTCGGCCTGCTCGGCCAGGGTGACGTGAAACAAGCCCAGCAGGGTTGCACCCAGCAGCGCCGAGACATCGGCACCGACGATGCCACTGGCGGTACTCACGAGGAGAATCTTACCCAAACGAATGAGTTCCATGAAGTTGACGGTCGAACGTGGCTGGCCGAGAATGCGCCTGATCGTGTGTGAACTCGCATATTTGGACATCTTGTTGAGCACGGAAGAGGTCACCTCCACCTGGAAGCGCAGATCCATTGGCTCGTAGTACTGTTGCCACCAGGCCAGCAGCACAGGATCGGTCACCTGCTCCATGACCGCATGCCGGAAACTGCTGTTGCGCAGGAGCGGCACGACATCGAGCAAGGTATACTGTCGATCTGGTCCGTGTTGCAGGTCAGCCTGTACGATGCTCTGGTTGGCATCGGCCAGTGTCTTGAGCGCAAACTCTAACACATTTTCCGTGCGCGGCCCCCACGAATTGATCCAGATGCGTTCGAAAATGGTGATCAGGTTGTCGACCGCTTTGTCACGATTGCGGCCAAGCGTGGCATCCAGTGGATTGATACCCGGTGGAGAGGCCATATCGGCGACATCGACCAACACCACATCATCCTGTCGCGCAAGTGGAATGAGTCCGGTCAGCGACTCGATCAACTCCCGGTGAGGCTCCATCACGAAGAGGCCATGTGGATTGGTCTCGTCAGCTAAAACGGCTCGTGCCAGATGCAGAAAGAGGGTGCTTTTCCCTTTGCCGGTACTGGCTACTGCGAGCAGATTGTGGCGCAGCATCTCGGCAGGGAGTGCGACCGGCAGCGTATGCCCTGCATGAGTCGAACAGCCGATTCGCCAGCCGTTCCCAATGGTGAGTTCTCGGGGCACAAGGTACGTGCGTGCGCGTCCCCGTTCCAGCAGCGGAAGCTCGGCCAGATCGCCCGCCTGTGGCAAATGCCAGAGCACCGCCACGTCGGCCACGCTGAGCACATGCCGTGAACGTCGAAGGTCATACGCCCAACCAGAAGCAATGCGAGCAGGCCCAGTTTGTTGTACCAGCAAGCGTTCTGCTTTCGCCAGGAAGAGGGCATGCGGGACAAAGTAGCCACCTGCGGCAAGATGGTACTGCCGATAGGCCGCAGTGAGCCGATCAAGGAGTCCTTTGTGGATGTTGGTTCGTTCCCGCTTTTGCAGAGCCGCTTGTCTCCATTGCTGATAGGCATCCCGTAGACGAGTGGGTGTGATCTCCTGTGGGTATACTATCAAGGAAGAGAACTGTCGGAACGTATCTGCAGCATCTGCCTTGCTTTGCTTGCTCTCCTCACCTGTTTCAATGACGAACAGGCGCAAGCGAGCACGATAGGCGCTTCTGCCCGTTTTCTCAGCGACTAAACGCATATCGTAGATAGATGTTCGTCCAACACGCCGCAACACCCAGCTCACACCCAACAAGAGCAGCAGGGCGAGAAGACCGATACCCACCAGGAAAGCGATCAACTCCGTCATCTGGAGTGAGGAGAGGTGTGGGTTCTTTCCATGCAGCAGGAGTGTCCCTGCCCGCAGGATCCAGGGAGGCAACTTGCGCGAAAAGCGGTACCAGAGCAGCAAGAGCGCTACTAGCATGCCCATGGCGATGATGGCTCCGACACTCGGTGCGGTTGACCCTGAAGCGGTCATCCCTCGGCGCTGCCGCAGGCGTTCAGGTTCCAACGGGTGCTCGACCGCTCTGCGGCGCTCTGCTCGTGACCAGGTAGATGGGAGTGGTAGCAGCGCCAGTTGCGTTACGATGCGCATGTTCGCAGGCACATGACTCATGGCCGCTAGCAGACCCAACAAGGGATCTGTGCCTTCTATAGGGAGTTCTCGTTCGCGAAAGGCCCGCAGCGGCAGGTAGGAGGCCGCTCCCGGTCGCAATTCGATCGCTGTGACGGTTTCACCAGGCTTCAGCACCAGCGGATCGTCAGTGAGTGGCAGTATGCTGGCTTGAGGGTAACGAGCCTGGATCTGCGAGGCCAGGTGCTCCAGTGCTGCAGGCGACGTTGCCCTCACGAAAAACTGTCGCCCGCTCTCAGTTCTGGCCATTTCTAAGGCAACAGGATGATGTCTATCAAGCGCCAGCCCTTGCATCACGGTTTCGAGTGCCGCCATATCTCTGCTACTGGCCGTACGTGGTGGCACCACTTGTAACACCAGGCATTGCCCATGTGAATCCGTGCTGTTGGTATTCTGCATATGCTCATGGTGAAGTCTGATCACAACGGTGTTGCTTCTCCTTTCTCTTCCTGCAACAGTTGCCTGTTCAATGTCCCATGCGCATCATGCCCATTGCGTAGAGGGAGTAGTTTCTGTGTGATTTGCTCGTCTGGTTGCTCTAACTGATCCACGTGCTCTCTCTGCCTCTCGAGAGCGCGGTTGGCGAGTTCGCGGGGATCGGTCGTCGCAAGTCGGTGCTCAAGCGGACTGGCCTCGACGTGAATGATCACTCGCTTGCCCCCCGCCAGAAGCAACGCCTCGTGCTTGCCAAAGGTGAGCAGGCGCTGCCGCTCGCCAGCGGTCAGTTGGAAGCGGCTGGTAATGGCATCAGCGCTGGTGCGATCCTGTTTCTTGAGCACTTTGGTTGCGGCATTGGCTGCCACCACGCTGCCCCACTCATCCGTGGCGAAGAGTTCCGGGTTTTGCGTGATGGTGACCAGCGCCAGATAGCGCTTGCGTGCGCGACGGGCCAGATTTGCCAGGAAACGACCGCCCTCCGGATGCTCGATGAGCGACCAGGCTTCATCGATATAGAGCTTACGAGGCCTTGCTGTGTGTAGCACCTGCGTCCAGACGAAATCGGTGATCAGAAAGACGCCGATAGGCCGCAGTTCGCCTGACATATCGCGGATATCAAACACAACGAGATGATTATGCAGTGTAACATCGGTGGGCGCATTGAAAGGACCTGAGAGGCTGCCATGCACGAAACGGTAGAGCCGATCGGCCAGTCCATACTCATCTTTGCCACAGACATCGCTTCTGAGCACGCCATAGAGATTCTCCAGGAGCGGGGCTTGCCGTCCGTGTGTACGGGGGTCTGCCGTGATGCCTTTCTCTCGATAGGTTTCATACAACGCCCGATCAAGCAACCCTTTCTCACGTGCTGTGAGCGTGGTGACGCCACCGGGTCCGCGGTCGGCCAGCATGATGTCGAAGAGGGCATGCAACCCCTGCACTTTGTCGGCTAGCCGATCTCCGCGACTGCGGTCCTGAACATACGATGCGAGGTTGATGCCAGAAGGCAGTAGATCAAACGGATTGAGATGCTGCTCGGAGCCGGGAGCCAGCCGTACAAAGTCTCCACCCAGGGCGGTGCAGAGGTCCTCGTATTCCTTTTCCGGGTCGATCACCACCACCTGCAGTCTGCGCTTGCGATGCTGCAAGAGTTCGCGCATGATGCGAATCTTGTAGAGATACGATTTGCCTGCACCGGTGATGGCGCCACAGAATTCGTGTGGGTTGTCCAGCGACTCGCTCCACTCATCGATTGCGATCGGTTCGCCGTTTGGCGTGATGCCAACCAGCACCCCTGATGGCATGAAGAGTGAGTTACTGATAAACGGGAAAGCCGTTGCCAGGCTGCTAGAGTCCAGGGTGAAGGTGCGCCGTAACTCATCGCGTGCTTCAGGTAAAAAGGAACGGAAGGCTGGCGCGTGCTCATAGGTAGTCGGGCGGGCCACCAGGAACAGATTGTGCAGCACCGCCATCATGCGCTCGGTACGTTCTTGCAAGCTGTGCAGGTCGGTGGCACGCACGATGACGTAGAAGCCAAGCTCAAAAATGCGTTCCTCACCGCTGGCAAGCTGGCTGATCAGTCCATCCACGTCCTGCTCGGCCACCTGCGTCTCCGGGTCGTCCAACCTGCCTCGTCGTAGATTGACCCTCCGCGAGGACTGGTAGGTGTTCTTGCGCCGCAGCAGTTGGCGCAGCATGGTCGCGTTGTCCTGCGGGTGCAGGTGGAAGACGATTTCGGTGATGTCATCGTGCAAGAGCAGAGGAGCGAGCCACCCGGGAGAGACTTCCCGCGGAAAGCAGGTTACCGCCAGGGCACGCGTATATTCACCCTCAAGACAGAGGGCGTCGTGTGTCACTTCTACACTGGCAGGAGCAAGCAAATCTGCTAGGTGTGGGAGATCTGGCAAAGGAAGAGGGCGTATCTTGCCCTGGTGTTGTGGTTGCTCTGCCACTTGAATTGGGTATACAGAGCCAGATGAAGAGACAGTGCTATCACCTCTGGTACGTCTGCGCGACTTCACCAGCGTAGGGTGGCCTACACTGGCAAAAGCCTGAGGCGATAGCGGATAGCGCAAGGCACGGTCAGGTGTGAGGCAGCTCGCGTAGAGGGCAGCCAGTTCGTATCCTGACAGGCGGCGGCACTGCAAACCGAGGGAGGCAAGCTGCTGCGCAATGACCTCTGCTCGCAGGTCTAGTTGCTGCTGCGCTTTTTCCAGGCTCTCCGATCTGTTGCGTGCGCCATTTTTGCCAAATGGAACGAGACCAGCCAGCACGTGTTGCTTCGTGTTGCTTCCCTGATCAGCAGGGAGAATGACATAGAAGCGGTGTTCGAGCAGGGTGCGCCGTGCAGCGAGTTCGCGTACATACTGCGCGTGGGCGAGCGCCAGTTCTCGCCAGGTAGCATCCTGCAGCGTTGTCGTTGAGCTTTCCAGCAAGTTCTGCACGTATGGCTTGAGGTCAAGCTGCTGGCTGCGCACCAGGATCTGAATGGGGAATGTCAGAGATTTGAGAAAGGCGCGATACCCTGTGATCATGGACTCTTGTTCCTCTTCAGACCTGAGCGTGTAATTAGTAGCGGTCACCTCTAGGATCGCCCGGTACTCGCGCTGCGTTGGACTGGTTGGGGAGGTGGGAGAGTCCAGACAAAGCACGTTGTGTGCTATGTCGCGTACCCGTACAAACTCGGACTGGACACCGCCCTTTCTGGACTTTGGCGGCATGGTGAATGTGTTTGACTGCTTTCCCACGCTCTGTTCCTTGCCTTCCAGTACTACATGTAGCTCCAGACTGCTTCTATGCGTAGTGGAGCACAGCTACGCTTGTCTTTCTGCTGTTGCGTACTCATGCGCAGGCTGCGCCAGAGATACACCCGGGGATGTTGCCAGTAACTCACGAGCACCAGTAACCAGACCTCCAGCGGCCGATCTGCAACGGAGATTAAGGCCAGGGCAGCTGCTACTCCTGCCGGTATCAGGGTAATGGCGATGCGCAGCACCTGCCCAACAAAAGCAAAAGCTGTCAATGCATCCAGATGCAACCACAGGTTATAGCCCAGACTGCACCCGATGAGCAGGAGCAGTAACTGCCGGGCTGTGAGACCGAAGACGACTTTATCGGGCAGGCTCATATGGGTCGGGACTTTATGCGTTACCTGGTGTGTTGCTTGCATAGGTAGCTCCTCACTTGTCTTCTTGCGCACAGAACGTCTAGTAACATTCGATTCTCTAGGACACCCTTCATTGACCTTTCGCCGCACTACTGACCAGCCCAGCGATGGTTCCTGCCAGCAAGGCCAGTGCCAGCCCAGTCAGCGCCGCGTACAACGACATTTTGGCGAATTCAATCCTACGTTGATTCTCACCAGAGGTCATGTACAGGATGGCTGCCCAGGCAAAGAAGAAGGTGCTGGCAGCCAGGGCAAAGGTGACCACATCTCCCTCCAGATTGTTGAAGAAATTGGTGATACTGGCGATAATGTATGGTATGAGTGCGAGAGCAAAGGTGATAAAAATGTTCACTTCAAAAGTCCCTTCTTGTGCTGTATCAGCATAGTTTTATGCATAAAGGTTTGTGTACAGCTCTGATGAATGGTCTTTTTCATGTTCTTTCTTTCCAATAGTTAGCATTAAGGATGAGTTACCGTCTTATTCGTGATAGCAGGCCTGATGTAGCCAAGCACGCTATACGGGATGGGATTGGACCAGGTGACGACCGAGAGATCAGGCAGCAAGGTCTGTGTCACCAGTGTTCCAGGGCCATTGGCTTCGGCAAACGTGACCGACCCGTTGTGACCTTGTACGGGTGGTATGACACCCACCACAATCGCCACATGTCCGACCAGCGGCGGCGGATCGTACCAGACCATGATGTCTCCCGGCATGGGCAGCCCGCGCTGCGATGGCGGCGCTGTTGCCGAGGGAACCTCATGCCAGCCAGAGCGATGCTGGTAGAGTGACCAGAAATCGATGGCATTGCCTGCTGCTGGTAAAGGTGAACCGGCAAGTGCGTAAGCTCCGGTCACCAGCAGCACACACTGCACACTCCCCTCCTGCCAATCAACCCAGCAGCCTGACCCACTGGGACAGGCGTTAGACCAGAACTGCAGCACCGGCGATGGCATGCCCGCATCGTACCAGGTGTCCGGGCTGCCGTAGAGATGGGCCGCGATGGAAAGCGCCGCCTGTGCTACACTGCTGCCGTTTCCGGATGCCGGGTAGCAGGAGGCTCCTCCTGAAGAAGACGCTGTTGTCGTCGTTGAGATGCTTGCCGTACTCGTGGCTGTCCCTGGTATGCAGACCCCTCCACTGTAGCTTGCCATCTGTCCTGAGAAAAGCGCAGTAAAAAGCAGCACAACGGTCGTGCTGATCAGCAACACTCCACCTCCTGCTACGATGAGTTTGGACATGGCAGATTGTGCGACCTCCTTCCTACAAGAGCGCCATGAGCCGCAGCCCCGTTCCCACGACAGACTCAACGCTTCCCTGGGCTGCATGCAGAGCAGCCGGACCCGCTTCGGCGATCGGACGCAAGGCCCAGATACGCAGCATGCCAGGAATACGCAACGCCAGGTAGAGCACCGCGCTGCTGGTGATGATCGAAAGCAGCGACCCACCCAGATTGAACAGGTTAGCTGCCGTTACGTAGGAAATGAGTGTGCCTCCGATCGCTAAAGCTGACACCTGGAAAAACTGGATGAAGATGGTGGCCGCAAACGTCGAGAGCCACAGGCGCAGGTAGCCCTGCGTTTGAGGCAGCGCGCCACAAAGAAAGGCCAGCGGGGCCAGGACGATCAGCAGTATGAGCAGTGCCAGCCGGAGCAGCATTTGCCAGGCCAGCAGCAGATCCATCACGCCCAGGATGATCGCCAGTACAAAGGCCAGCAGTCCTGCACCCAGCAGGTTGCCATGAAAGATGCCAACGATGGTGTTGCTCAGGATGGTCAAAGAGAACAGGCTGATCACGTCCAGGTTGAGTGCGTTTACCAGATCGATGAACAGGCGAATGAAAAAGAGACTGAAGTTGGCGGCCAGCACCGCCAGGGCCAGGCGCGGCAGAAACTCCATGAGTTTGTAGTAATCGGTGCCGATCTGGCGAGCAATCATGATATTGTAACCTGCGATGACGATAAAGACCGCTACCGCCGCATTGACGACACTGATCGACCACGTCGTAAACTGCATGACGGTGGTATTCTGGTAGGTGCCTGCCGCAGGGGTCTGCGTGATGACGTTGAGCGAACTCTGGTTAATGGCGTCGACCAAAGGCTGTAGGACATTGAAGATATTTTGCGCGATCCACTGGGCTGCCTGAGTCAGCCAGCAGTTGACATCAAAGGGAGCGCAGAAGGCTGGAATGATGGACGTACGAGGCAAAGCTTCTCCTGAGCCAGAGAACGTCGTTCCCTGAAGTGATGGAAGAGAAGGAGAAGATGCGCTCATCGACGTATGTTGTGGCGCAGTTGCATGTACAGGTAAACCTGTCGTTTTGATGCCTGATCCAGCCAACACGAAAAAGCCGATGAGCGTAAGCAAAGTCAGAAAAAGCAGACGAAAGGAACGCCTGTGCCGATAGAGATGACTCATTTGATTCGTAGTGCTATGAACCTCAGCAACGTTCTGCTGATGGAACACCTCCAAAGCCTGGAAACTCTTTCTCTTGTTCCCTACATGGAATGCCAACATGATTATGCCTTCACCCTTGCCTTTGCCAATACGGCTGTGCCAATCTGATACTCTACGCTCTTGATTCATCAGTTACGGGCGCTTCTGCCATTCTCACGACGTCTTGGGGGAGTGGGGGCCGTTCGGGGCAGAAGCGCTGTCAGTGTTGAGTGTAGCCTGCGCTGTGGGAAGAAAGTGAAACAAGTATACCGACTTTTTGGAGTGATTTGCTGAATACATGCGGTGATAGTGCTTCATAGCAGAGAGAGTATGCGTATCTGTTCAGACCAGTTGATCTCGCCTCATTCCTGCTTCTACGACATACGAACAGGGTAGAGCAAGGGATGAACACGTAAGAGTCCTGAGGAAAAAATCTCTTATAGAAGAGTGAAAGAACAACAATCAAGCAGGGTGTGAAGTTGACAAAGTTTGTGCCTATCCGTATACTTACATTTGTTATTTTAGAATACTTGTTCTAGTCATTCATGACACCTGGATGAGCGAGAAGAGTGCTTCCTCTCTGTAGGTAATGGGAGAACTCAGGTACTTCCACCACTTCAGGCCTCTCGTGTATTTCTTTCGACATGCTCATTCTCCTGCTGTCACCTATCCAGGACATGCATGGCTACTTGTTCCACCACGAAAGGAGCTTCGGCTACGGTCGCCTGCCCAAATCTTGTTGGGAGGGATCGCGCCGCAACCCCTGATGACACACCACGATATTGAACCTGCTGATAGTGGAATACCTGAAGAAGAAGAGATCCACCTGGCTCTTCCAGAGCTGTTACCCGCAAACCATACACTGGTTGTAAATCCAGTGAAGCGAATCCTGATCATGCTGTACGATGAATCTGGTGGCGAAGCACAGAGAGTCAAGATGCAGAACATTTCTCCGAGCGGTATACGTGTTCTGATCCCCCTGCTACTGGCCTATCCCAAAGACTGTCCCTATGACATCTTGCTGACGCATCTCTACCCCATGCCAGTTGAAGCAGTCCAAAAGCAACTCCAGGAAGCTAGAGAAATGACGATGCGTCCCTTGCGCAGAGCCATGAGCACTATCAATGCTGACCTTCATCCCTTTGGACTGAAGGTGACCTCAGTACGAAATACGGCATATACCCTAAAACGCTTCCCATAAGGAAGCATCATCTGGAGGACAATTATTTATAGGGTTAAACGTGGTCGAAAACAGGAACTCGGCGACCAATTTTATTCATTATGGTCGCCACGGGGGAATTCAGCACTAACAAATGGGAAGATCAGGAACCGGCCATGCTCGCACTGCACTTACTCCAAATCGCTCTTGTCTTCATTCAGACCTTGACGATTCAAGAAGTCTTAACGGAACCGGCATGGATGAACAAGATGACCAAAGAAGACTGGCGAGAATTGACGCCGTTCATCTACAGCAATGTCAACCCCTATGGATTTATTCGGCTGAACATGACGGAGCGGCTGGCGATTGCACGAGCTAAGGCCGTGTAAAGCGCAGTTTTATCCTTCCTACAGCAAGTGGAAACATCTGATGCAAAAGACAGTTCACGTCGAGCTGTCTCTTGCCTCCAGCAATATTGCTATCCTGCCCCTGGTGTCACCAATGTATGTATTAGGCCTATATATTACACAAAATGGAGTCATTTTTTGAAGGCCTTGAAGCCACTTTGTAGACCGTACAACCTGTTGGGCGAACACTAGATCGAGAAGAAGAACAGGTACTCACCCGCTATTGCTTTGTCCTGGCATTCTTTGAAGAAGTGGATCACAGCAAGAGTTATCGCTCAGTCCCTTGGCTTTCCCAGGGTTAAGAAAGAACGTGGACGATTTTCTCGCTATACCTCGGGAGGAATGGATCGATGATCTCTGTCGCCTCATGGTGCTCATCTTTGAACAGTACGCGCACCTGTTGGCCCTACCGCATATGTTGAAACCAACATTTCAGGGATGAAGTGATATCGGGCCCTCGGATGCCGATCTTATTGTTGATGACTGTTTGATAGCCATTAGGGCAGATGCAGAGTAATGTGTTCAGTCTATATCGCTTCGTCATCTGGCAGGGTGCGTTTTACTGGATTACGATGATCTGTTCCACATTAATTCCGTCAGCATCTATTTTACGCGTCGAGGAAAGCTATTGAGATGGCCTCTTGATGAATTTATGCGCTTGCTTTCCGGAGAAGCTACTATCAGCATCTCCACCCTTCGAACAGAATTTCATACTCGTTGCTAGCAGACATTTGTGCTCTGGTGCAAAGAGTTGCTCTGAACCAGCTTGTCCCGTATTGTATCTTTGACCGTCTGCACCCAAAAAGAAGCTTGGGAGATATTAATCCAGCAGATAATTATAAAATCGCAACATCCGTTGATACTAAAATAAACTATCTTGTTACAGGTAACAAGACATTAGTTAGGCTTTGTTGAAGTACTATAAGGAAAATATCCCCTCGATCCTAAGGCCCTAAGTAAAGGATAGCTGTAAAACATTCTGAATGCTTCTTCTAAAGAAAAACTACTTAAGAGAATGGTTAAGATTTATGATAAAATTTATATATTAAAGTTATGGATAGGCTTTTACTATGCGACGTTTACACATTACTATATTGATAGCGATAGTCATTCTAATGTGGTTTTATATATTTTCGGCATCTAAGCTCATGAATAAAGCACTTGCTTATGTATCCGCAACGTCTACTATCCAGTCAACCCACACAATAAATTCACAACGCTCGAGTAGCACCAATAACGCTATTGATCCAACACTCCTCATTGCTATCATTGCAGGTGGAAGTACAATCGCAGCTGCTCTTATTGCTGGTGCAGTGGCGATCTACCAAGTACGGCGTACTATAGAGTCTGAACAGAAGAGGCAAGAAGAACAGCGTCGACATGAAGAAGAGATATTACGTTTGCAACGCGAACTAGAGGCACAATCCAAGGCTAAAGAACGGGAAGAACAGCGTGAGGCTACGAAAGCAGAAAATCTACGTGTAGCAGCGCTTCTTGCGAAAACCAATGAGGAGCGTCTAGAACTTTACCGGAAAGCTTTGCATGCTGATCCTCGTATTTCGAATCTACAAATTCTTAGCATGAGTCGGCCTCTGAATGTGGTCGATATCTATGTGCGAGTAAGACTTCACGAAGATGCAAGACTCAGCTATGAGATTGATCCAATACTAATGACAGCTGAAAGTGAACACGATCCCAATGCATTACTGAGAGCAAGTGAAAAATATCTCGAGAGTCGAGTTATAAGTGGATTAGATCCGGATGAAGCTTGTCGTCGTTACACACATTGTGTAATAGTGGGCGATCCTGGTGCAGGTAAAACAACTTTGCTCAAGTATCTTACATTGAAAGCGGCTGATAAACAACTCACCGGGCTCCCCAATATCCCTATCCATATAAGTCTCCATAGTTTTGTGAACTCTGGTTTACGTGATCTTCTGGATTTCGCTTCCACTATATGGGATGAGCGTTATGGTTTTCCTCAAGCAGATGCTCGTATATATATGGATGACATCTTGAAAAAGGGTCAGGCAATTCTGCTACTTGACGCTCTTGATGAGACTGTAACAGGATTGAGCCCTGACGAGGCTGAATCATCCTATAAACGTGTTGCTGATGCCATTGTGCAGCTAAAGACTCGGTACAGCCAGTCACCTATTGTTGTCACAGCTCGCAAAGCAGGGTATCAAGGGCGAGCTCCCCTTGTAGGATTTACTGAGTTGGAGGTGCTAGACTTTCGTCAAGAAGACATTGAGCAATTTGTCAACAAGTGGTTCGCCTACTACCAGGACCCTCACAAACAGGTTAATGCAGTTGACCTAAACACCCGCTTAGAGCGTAATCCCCGCATTCGTGCTCTTGGTGCTAACCCACTATTACTCTCGCTTATTGTGCTGGTATATGAGGCCCAACTCGATCTGCCTGATCGCCGTGCCAAATTATATGAGCGCTGCATAGACATTTTGCTCACTGAATGGGATACCAGTCGTAGCATTCAACGACGTCGTGAGTTCAAACCAGAATATAAACAGCAGCTTCTGGAAGAGCTAGCTTGGCACTTTCACCTAAAGGGACAACGCTACTTTCCTGATAGTGAAGTGAAAGCAGTTATTGGAGAGTTCTTACCTGCGGTAGGACTACCGACAGACCAAAATGGAAGGGTGTTGGAGGAGATTGCTAACGAAAACGGTTTGCTCAAGGCACAGGCACAAGGATGGCATGGCTTCTTGCATCTCACCTTACAAGAGTATTTTGTTGCCAAGTTCGTGACTGATCATCATAAGATAGAGGAATTATTGACCCACCGGGGTGATCCCTGGTGGGAAGAAGTAATACAACTCTATGCAGGTCAGGCCCCTGATGCTAGTTCGCTCATACAAATGCTACTTGGGCAGGGGGATGAGGAAGCATTGAAGGAAGATTTATTCCATACAAACCTCATCCTAGCTGGACGTTGTCTGGCAGCCCGTCCGACGATCAGAAATACATATCTGCGGCAGGAGGTGACATCTCGTCTGTTCGATCTGCTAACAACAACACCTTATTCATTAACACTTGAGCAAGTTGCAAATACCCTGGCTGCAATTAGTGGAATAGAGGTAAACGCGGGTTTACTTAAATTGCTTTCCGATCAAAACCTCAGCATATTTATACGCAAGAGAAGTGCTCAGGCTATCAGCCAACTGGGTGACCACTCCGTGGTTCCCGAACTGCTACGATTGCTCTTTGATCAGCAGCTTAGCACCAGTGTCCGTCAGAGCATTGCTTTAGCCCTTGGTGAACTTGGCGATCGATCGGTAGTTCCTCAACTGTTACAGTTGCTCCTGCTTCCCAATCAGCACACTGACACAGGTATACTTTGGAGTTGCGCGCAAGCACTTGGCCAACTGGGTGATCGGTCGATAGTTCCCGAATTGGTACCTCTACTTTCTAACAGACATTTTAGCATAGATGTGCGTAAGAGTATTGCTTCAGCTCTGGGTCGACTTGGCGACAGCACAGCGATTCCCACATTGTTGCGGTTGCTCTCCGATCAGCACCTTGACCCAGATGTGCGCCAGAGTATTACTTCAGCCCTCGGCGAACTAGGTGATCGGTCGATAGTTCCTGAATTGGTACCCCTGCTCTCCGATCAGCACCTTGACTCAGACGTGCGCCAGAGTATTGCCTTAATTCTAGGGCAGTTGGGTGATCGCTCAGTAGTTCCTGAGCTGTTACGGCTGCTCTCCGATCAGCATCTTGACCCAGATGTACGACAGCGTATCGCCTTAGCTCTGGGCGAACTAGGTGATCGCTTAGTAGTTCCTGAGCTGTTACGGCTGCTCTCCGATCAGCATCTTGACCCAGATGTACGACAGCGTATCGCCTTAGCTCTGGGCCAGTTGGGGGACCGCTCAGTAGTACCCGAACTGTTACAGCTGCACTCCGATCAGTACCTTGACCTTGGCGTTCGACAAGGCATTGCTTTAGCCCTCGGCGAACTAGGTGATCGCTCAGTAGTTCCTGAACTATTACGGCTGCTCTCTGATCAGCACCTTGACCTTGACGTTCGGCAGCGTATCGCCTTAGCTCTAGGCCAGTTGGGAGACCGCTCAGTAATTCCCGAACTGTTACAGCTACTCTCCGATCAGTTTCTTAGCTCTTATGTGCGCTGGAGTATTGCCTATACTTTCAGCAAACTAGGTGACCGATCAGTGCTTCGTGATCTGCTCCAACTGCTTTCGGAGCAAAAACTTGATTTAGATGTATTTCAAGAGGTTACTAGAACTGTTGAACAACTTATTTATGATGAAACAGATGTTGAAGCACTAGTTAACCTTTGTCAAACTCTAACAGCACCAGCCTTAAGGCACATTATTTATCGGGCATTGTGGACAATAAGCCTTCAATTACGAGTTAGAGTGCTTACAGCGGATAGATCACCAGGAAAGCAGGTGGAGATTGTCAAATGGTGAGTCAGGGTTACAGACGAGTAATATGACTGAATATCTACAAATAGACTAAATTTCTATCTACTTATAGCGAACCAAAAGTGTGACTTTTCGCCATTAACGTATCAAAATTGAGGAAGCCCAAGTATTATGACTGGATGAAGGTGCTCCGTGAAGACGGTTCATAAGAGGTTTCGTTATCATGTTGGCAGTGATCACCCAAATATGGTTGATTCTTGTTCTACTTGTGTAACCCAAAATAACTCACTTCCTAATAGTACGTCCGTTATCAAAAGGGGATTTGGAGTGCGTCCTCAACGTCCTTTATGAACATATTGTGAGTGATTATGCGCTTTCTTGACTCGTAAACAAAAGTACGTTCAACGCTGTCGTTACAGTCTTCAATGGTGTGTTACGGACGATCATTTTTGCTAGTGCTTTCAAGTATCCAGCAGCAAAAAAGGGCTGTTTTTTGCCTTCTCATTGGCGCAATTTTTTCAGACCATGTAAGTACTCTGGTGTCAAGGCAGAAGCGGAGCGACCTTGATACCAGAGTGCTTACATGGTCCACTCCACACCGCCATAGAGAGGTCTAGTATTCGTGAGTCAATATTGCACCGGAGTTGGCAAGAATAAACGACCGTTAACAGCTCACCTTAAAGACATATCCGCAACGTTTTCTACGCTCAATAAAGCCGCGAACTTCAGATAACGGTCGTTTTTCCTCAGCAATAATTGTCATAATAAACCCACTTTTCTTTGCAGGAAAAAATTGAGGAAATGAATGTAATAGTTACCTTTTCTTCAACAGGATGGAAGTGTGTGGAGATATACGCATATGTACGTTTGCCCGTCATTGCAGCGCACAGTGTCCATCCAATGAAGGCGCTCATACCATAAAGTCTAGCAAAGAGGAGAGATAGGTGATTACAGTAGTTTAAGAAGTGAAATACAATGAATGTACCGATGGACGCACGGAAGCCACACTAGCAGTTATATAGGAAAAAGATGGGGTGATGGTAACAGGTGAGCAGCAGCATGTCAATTACTTTAATTCATCCAGCTTAGTGAGGATTTGCGCCAGCATTGCCGTGTGATCATTAAGTTGTGAAGCAAAAGTGTCGAGTTGTGAAGTAATTGTGTCGAATCGCTCGTTCATTTCCTGGCGTTCTGCCATCATGCCCAGACGATCAAAAATACGCTTGATATCCTGGCCTTGACTGCGGATCACACCAAGCAGGATAGTCGTGTTCTCTTCGGTGTCTCGGATATGTGCTGCTGCTTGTTCTGTGAACTGCTCAACCGCTGTAAGTCTTTCTTCCTGTGTTGCCATGTATCTACGTCCTTTCATTGATTTCATACCATACAACGCGGTCTCTGTCAATTGCTAGAAAATGGCTATGGTCTCTGCAAAATAGGGAAAACGAGCAAGCTTTAGCTCATGGGTTGTTGGTTGGTTTTTGTCGCATCTGCCATAAGATGGCTCGCTCATTTTTACCATTCTCTCACCTCTTCTTTTTTTCAAGTAGAATGCGGTGATGTTACTCTCCTCTGTTGCCATTCTTTTCTACACATCAAACATGTTATTGGCAAAATCCTTGGACAACAGCGCCTACTTACTCGGGCTAAAGCCTCGATTGCTTTCAACAGTTTTTTCACTGTCAAGGCTACATTCCTAAGTTGAGACATCATTGCACTTTCTAACCCGGATATTGTGACGAGAAAATGGGGTGAATGTGACGCAAAAAGTCGGTAAAGAAGTGCGTATTTTTGGCTTGATTATCTGGTACATTTGTTCTTGGAGTGGTGCGGTGAATCTGACCGATAGAACGTAAAGATTCTTTGATCTTCACTTGGCAGAGTACCTGTCATGCGTCCATCTTTCCAGTACCAGGCCAATCCGCCTGGCACTGTTATTTCTACTGGCTGCCAGCACACGTCAGGTAGTGCTCACCTGGAGCAGTGGCAGCCAGGTGGCGGGTTTACATCCGCAGTGCATTGCCTGCTGCCAGTCATCAAAGCACTCCTCTCTGAACGAGTAGGACACAGGTAGCAAGACCGGGGAACAAAGCTGTCTTCCCGGCATCGAACAGGAGTGATGATATGTCTTTTCTTGCACCATCGGACATCCAAGACCCAGAGGATGCTTCGCTCAGTGACCGTCTGGCTTTGTGGATTGCAGAGCAGCAACAGCAGCAATGTCCTGCTCGGCGCTCCCGACCACGCATCGGCATCCTTGCGCCAACAACATTTGCGCGTGATGGCGGCTGGCCAGTCTATGCGGGTGACGCTCCCACAGTGTATGCCATCCTGGAGGCCGGTGGCTTTCCCACTCTCATTCCCACGCTGCCCTTGATCGAAGGCTTCGACCCATTCCACCTGCTGAGCGATGAACGAGCCTTTACCCTGCTCTTTGGCCTCATCTGGCCGCTCATGCGTGAGCTTGACGGCTTGATCTTGACGGGTGGGGGTGATCTCTACTCCTGCCTGTACGGTCAAACCCCTCACCCACAAGCCGGGATCTCTGATGTGTGGCGAGACGTGTGGGAGCGTTATGTCGCGCTGCTGGCCTGGTTGCTATGTATCCCCACACTGGGCATCTGCCGTGGGATGCAACTCATGAACGTGGTGCTTGGAGGGACGCTCTACCAGGACCTGCAGGCACAATGGCCGAAAGAGCGATCGGCGCTGCTGCGCCATAGCGCACGAGGACGTGTCTCTTCCTCCACCTGGAGCATGCATCCCATCCGAGTGCATTGTCCGGAGAGCCGGTTAGCGCTGGCGGTACGCGGCAACGGCGAACTGGATCGACATGTCATTGACCCGGTGCTGTCGATGCACCACCAGGCAGTCGAGGCGCTGGCACCGGATCTCCTGATGTCTGCCTCCGCTCCTGATGGCGTGATCGAGGCCTTCGAGGAGACGGCTTCTTCACGCTGGTGGGTCGGAGTGCAGTTCCATCCTGAGTGGATGACGCACCTCACCTGGTCGCTCGGTCTCTTCACCACCCTGATCGAGGCCAGTCGTTCGTATGCAACCGTGTCACGCGAGGAGCTAGAATCCTCCCTTGACGAGATCCACGGGTGGCTGCGCCAGCAGGACAGCATACTGCTCCACCTCTCTGCATCATCGGCCCTGGTGTCCGGAAAGCATTCTGGTCGGCAGACATCAACGCTCCCTATCTCCATTACAAGGTATCGGTAGGAATAGGTAGTGGCAGTGGTTTTTGTAGTCGTGAAAGAAACATACAGCACTGTGACGATTGAAGAGAACCATCGTGAGGACAGGTCATGTCCCATGCTTGAAGAATAAGACACAAGGAGAAATCAATCATGAGTCAACGCTATCGTGTTGAGAAGGCAATCGATCAAGCCATTGGGAGGCGCATCCTCTCTACGTGCTGGCTCTTAGCAGGGCTGGGGTGCTCTATTCTCCAGATGCTGCTACTTGCCCAGGCCTGGTCGTTGAACCAGCAGGCGTTCGTGCCTGCATGTATGGCAAGCGCCTGGGTGCTCGGCGCTGTGTTGGGCATGCGTCTACGGGCTGACGCTCGTCTCTGGGGGAGTTGGCTGTTGCTCTGTACGTTGCTCTGGCTGGGAGGGAGTCGTCTGGTCTCCTGGCAGACAACCACACGGGTGCTCCCCGTGGAGGCCGCGCATCTCTGTACTCTGGCAGTGTTGGCATTGCTGCTGGGAACGATCAGCACAGCCTGGCTTTCCCAGCGACGACTCTGGTCACCAGCAGGTGAGCAGGTGACGCTGGCGCGAGCGCTCGTGGGGACCACTGCAGGCCTCTTTGTGGTGTGGGTATTGCCCTCCTGGGCAGGGCTGCTTGGGCTGCTCAGTGTGATGCCACTCCTCGTATTCGACATGCGGTGTGCCAGTCGTGCTCCTCAATCTGAAGCAATGGGTGTGGTCGAGTCCTGGGTCAACAGGAACTGGCAGCCAGAGAGCCGCCAACTCCGCTTGCATACCGCTTCCCTACCCAGGAACTGGTGGTGGTCGTATCTAGTCGAGCGAGCGCAGGAGTCGAAGGGGTATGTGCTGCTCACGCTGCTAGCTGGTAGCGCTGCGGTGATCCTAGGGGGTGTCTGGGGCGCAGTGCCGACAGCCTTTGCAGGAGGGATGCTCGAGACGCATGAGTTAGACAAACTAGGCTGGCTCCTCGCTGGGCAGATTATCGCACTTGTGATTGGTGTCTGCTGGTTCAGGGCCTCGCGTAGTGTGGTAGGTTTCCCTGAACGGCTGCTGCCCCCATCCAGGCAGGCTCGTGCATTTACTCTTGCGTTGTTCATGCTGGTGGTGATGGGAGGCAGTTTGGCGCTGCTGGGCCTGCCGTTCCTACAGGCTCCCTGGTGGCTGGCGGCAAGTTTAGCGAGTTATACCCTGGCTGCTGCGGTCTGGGGCCTCTTGCTGCCACGACTCAGGCCAAGCGCTGGCACACTGGTATTGTCGCAACGCCACCTGTTGCTCGGTCAGGGAAGGGGCCTCCCAGATACGCTGCATGTGAGATATGGCCGTGTGCAAGAAGAGCGTGTCACCCTGCTTTTGATGACAGCCGAAGGCGTGCTGATTGCATGCATCACACCGGTTGTTGGATGGCTGATTGATATCTATGGTAGTTTCGATCGGGTGCTGGTCCTCGTCGGGCTGTGTTTCCTACTGGGACTGACACTGCTGGCGCTCGTCTCGGTCGTGCGGTCGTTGAAGCAACCTCAGCGTATACAGTTTGCTCGAAGCAATTTCCAAAAGAGGGCAGCACGAGCCTTTCGACCTGGCTACAGCCCTGTCAGGCTGGCATGGTGAGGACAAGGAGAACGTAGCATGACGCCAATACAGACAAGAACGACACAAGAACAACAGCTACTCATTCCTGTCCCACAGGTGGAGCCACGTGTCGCGATACCGATACAGAACCTGCGCATCCCCGGCCCAACGCCGGTGCCTCCTGCAGTGTTAGCTGAACTGGCACGTCCGGTGATCAACCATCGCGGGCCGGAGTTCACAGCCATCCTGCGCCGCGTCACGGCACGCCTGCAATACGTGTTTCAGACGACCTTGCCGGTGCTGACCTTTCCCGCTTCCGGAACAGGCGGACAGGAATGTGCCCTGGTCAATCTCTTTTCACCGGGTGAGCATGTGGTGGCGATCACTATCGGCCACTTTGGCAATCGCTTTGCCCAGATCGCCGAGAGGTTTGGACTGCAGGTCTCACGCATCGCCTTCCCCTGGGGAGAGGTGGCTGATCCTGGTATTGTTGAAGCACGCCTGCGTGAGCTGGCATCCTACCGTGGGGTGCTGCTCACCCACAACGAGACCTCCACGGGAGTGACCAATGATCTCAAGGCACTAGCCGCGCTGATCCGCTGGCACAACCCTGATGCGCTGATCGTGGTGGATGCAGTGAGTTCCCTGGGCTGCATCCCGTTTGAGATGGATGCCTGGGAGATTGATGTGGTCTTTACCGCCTCGCAAAAAGGACTGCTGTGCCCACCTGGCCTCATGATGCTGGCTGCCGGGCCACGTGCCTGGGAAGCAAACGCACAGGCGAGCCTGCCACGTTTTTACTTCGACTGGGCCAGGGCACGAAGGTCTTTGGAGCGAGGGCAGCACCCGGTGACGCCACCAGTTTCGCTCTTCTATGCGCTCGATCTGGTGCTGGAGTTGCTGCTGGCCGAAGGTTTGGAAGCGGTCTTTGCACGGCATCAACACATGGGGGAGTATGTGCGCAGGCATGTGCGAGCTCTAGGGTTGCACCTGCTCGCTGACCCTGCTCATGCCTCCAATACCGTGACAGCGGTGCGTGTGCCGGAGGGCATTGATGCCAGAGTTCTGCTGAACAAGCTGCGAGAGCGCGACCAGGTGGTGCTTGCCGGTGGACAGGAACACCTCTCCGGCAAGATTGTCCGCATCGCGCACATGGGTTGCTGCGAGGTGCGAGACCTCTTCACTGCCCTGAACTGCCTCCAGGTGCGCCTGCAGGAACTTGGTTTCCAGAGAGACAAACACAAAGAAAGAGAGGCATTCCAATGGTAGCCTTACAAGCACTGGAAGCGAACGGACCACGCATCCTGATTACCGAACCCATTGCGCAAGAGGGCATTGATCTGCTGCGGTATGAACTGCCCATGGCACAGATTGACGTACGACTCGATCTCTCACCAGAGCACTTGCTGGCTCTGATCGGCAACTACACAATACTCATTATACGCAGCCAGACACGCGTTACCGAAGAACTGCTAGCGAAAGCCGTTCACTTACAGGTCATTGGTCGTGCCGGGTCAGGCCTGGACAATATCGATCTGAATGCCGCCATCCAGCATGGGGTGTTGGTGATACATGCTCCCAGGGGCAATACCATTGCCGTCTCCGAACATACCATAGCACTCCTGCTGGCACTGGCACGACACCTGCCCGCTGCCAACCGCAGTATCAAAGCGGGCAGGTGGGACAAGAGCCGCTTGTTGGGTGTGGAATTGCACCAGAAGGTGCTCGGCGTCATTGGCCTGGGACGGGTAGGCACGGAGGTGGCACATAAGGCACAGGCATTCGGGATGCGTGTGATCGCTAGTGATCCCCTGGTCTCTCCCAGGCGGGCGCAGCAAATCGGGGTGACACTCCACAGTAAGGAAGAGGTGCTGCAACGCGCTGATTTCGTGACGCTGCATGCCACGCTCACGGAAGAGAGGGAAGGCCGCAAGCTGCTTGGCGCCCGTGAATTGTCTCTGCTCAAGCCTGGGGCCTACCTGGTGAACTGCGCTCGAGGCAATCTGATCGATGAGCAGGCGCTGCTGGCTGCGCTCATGGAGGGACGACTAGCAGGAGTGGCGCTCGATGTCTTCAGCCAGGAGCCTATCGGCGAAGATACAATCTTGCGACAGTTGCTTGCACATGAACGGGTGCTTGCCACACCACACCTGGGAGCCTCCACCGTCGAGGCACAGGTGCGAGTCGCCACCGAGATGGTCAGGAACATCATCTCGGCTTTGCGAGGCGATACCTTGTATGGCGTGGCGATGCTCCCGTTGCCGCCGACGAAGCCTGCATAGCCAAAGCGGATATGAACAGCCCTGCTCGCCGATCATATGAGGGAAAAAGTATGCAAGGAATCGACCAACCACGCGTACCACTGCTTCTCGGTTCCCGCCGCATCCTCCACCGATACGGCCGTTGGAGTCTTCCAACGGCCCCTTGTTCGAGCGAAACGCCAGGGACCAGATGAGCCTTCCCTCTGATCGTGAGGGAGGCGTCATGCGTCACGTTGATAGGCTCTGCTGAGCAGAGGAAACGTGTGCGCGCCAGTCTAGGAAGGAACAGAAGAGATCATGAGCACATCACACACGCAAGACCCCACGCCTCTTGAGCTGACCTTTCCCACCATGCCTGAGCAGGAGGAATTTCGTCACCTGGGCTATGCCCTCATCGACCTCGTTGCGCGGCATCTGTACCAGGTGCGGCTCCGTTCTCCCTACCGTCCCATCCCAGCGGAGGCCAGGCAAGCACTCGAGCTGTTGCCTCTGCCAGAGCATGGGGTGAGGGCCAGGGAGATCGTTGCGTTCTTCGAGGAACGCATCCAGCCCTACCCCACCTTTGGCATTGGGCACCCACGCGGCTTCGGCTGGATCGCCGGCGGCCCTGACCCGATGGCCGTCCTCGGGTCCCTGCTGGCAGCCGCGCTCAACCCCAATTGCATCGGGGGAGATCAAGCGGCCACCTATGTGGAACTCGCGGTGCTGCGCTGGCTCAAGGAACTGGTCGGCTTCCCCACAGAGGGGAGCGCGGGCTTGCTCCTGAGCGGCGGCAGCCAGGCCACGCTTGTCTGCCTCATGGCGGCCCGCCACGCCGCCGCTGTTGCAGCCGGGTGGAACCCGCGCACGGAGGGGCTGCAACGCTACCCCACCTCGCTTGTGCTGTACGCATCTGAGCAAACGCACCACTGTGTTGCCGGGGCCGTCGAGGTGCTGGACCTAGGCCAGCACCACCTGCGCAGCCTCGCCAGCACCGACGACTTTCAGCTTGACCTGGCAGCATTACACGCTGCCGTACGGCGCGATCGCGAGGATGGCCTGCAGCCGTTTTGCGTGGTGGCCAATGCCGGGACCACCAACACAGGAGCCATCGACCCGCTCGCTGCCATCGCGGACTTCTGTGAGCGAGAGGGGCTCTGGTTGCACGTCGACGGTTCCTACGGAGCCTTTGGCCGGCTCGACCCGCGCATCGCCTCCAGGTATGGTGGCTTGGAACGTGCCGACTCCTTGGCCCTCGATCCACACAAGTGGCTGTCGGTTCCCTATGAGTGCGGCTGCGCCCTGGTGCGCAACCGGGAGCAACTCGTAGCGACCTTCGCCGTTCCCCCGCCCGACTATCTGCGCGAAACGCTCGGGGAGGTCCGCTTTACCGACTACAGCATGCAGCTCTCCAGGGGGTTCCACGCCCTCAAACTCTGGATGGCGCTCATGGCTGCCGGTCATGCTGGTCTCGTGGCGCTGGTCAGCCGGCACAACGCCCTGGCACGGCGGCTGGCTGACCTGCTTGACGGTTCTCCAGACCTTGAGCGCATGGCTCCCGTGGACCTCTCCACCGTCTGTTTTCGCGCTGTTCCTCCGCGGATATGCGGCGATGAAGCGGCGTTGGATGCCTTGAACAAGGCCGTCATGCGGGAGGTCCAGCTGGAGGGAGAGGCGTTCCTGTCAGGGACGACGCTGCGGGGACGCTTTGTGCTGCGGGCGTGTGTCCTGCACGCTATGACCACTGAAGAGGATATCGTGGCACTGGTGGAAGCGGTGCGACGCGCTGTGGGACGCCTTGCTGATGAGTGCGCCACCAGAAGCGAGCAGGGAGTGCGCGAGAGCGCTCTGCGAAAGGAGGTGGCTTGATGCTGAGTGTTGATCCCTCCACGCACCCCTTGCACTCCCTGGAGGACCTGCAGCGTGCGGGCATGCGTGTCGTGCGCTTGAGTTTTAGCGACCTGCATGGGGTGTGTCGGAGCAAGGATCTGCCCCTGGAGGTGTTCGCCTCCACCGGTGGCAGTGACTTTGTGGCTGCGATCTTCACCCTGGATCTGGCGAGTAACGCGCTCGATCCCCCAGGCTCCCCCTGTGGCCCCACCGCTGGCTATCCCGATATGCGGGTCGTGGCGAGAATGGAGACGCTCACCCGGCTTCCCTGGGAGCAGGATACAGCCTGGTGCCTTGGCGAGATTGCCCAGGACAGCCCGATGCACCAGTACTCGCCACGTGCCTTGCTCGAGCGGGTCATCGCCTGCTACCGAGAGCTGGGGTTGGTGCCGATCATGGGACCTGAAATGGAGTTCTTTCTGCTACGACGCGATGTGGATGGTGGCCTGCAGCCGTACCTCACACAGCCCGCCATGGTCTACACGACCGGCTACCTGGGTGACCCTGCAGGCATGATGCGTACGCTGCTGGAGGCAGCGGCAGACATAGGATTGCACGCGCTTGCTGCCAGCGCCGAATTCAGCCCGGGCCAGTTCGAGATCACTCTGCTGCATGGCGAAGCCCTGGATGCGGCGGACAGGGCCTTCCGCTTCAGAACGATGGTCAAAGAGGTCGCGGCCAGAGGCGGACTGCTGGCGACCTTCATGGGCAAGCCGCTCGAGCAGGATACAGGTTCAGGCCTCCACCTGCATGTGAGCCTGAACGACGAGCACGAGCGCAATCTCTTCGACCAGCCCGATGCGGACGTGGGCATCAGCCTACTCGCACGGCGCTTTCTGGCCGGGGTGTTAGCGCATGCGCCAGCGCTGATGGCCATTCTGGCCCCGACCATCAATGCCTACAAGCGCCTGGTTCCCAACACTTTCGTGCCGCTGGCAGCCACCTGGGGCTTTGATAACCGGACTGTGTTTGTGCGCATCCCGCCTGCGCGGGGTATCCACACACGGCTGGAGGTCCGAGGTGCCGATGCGTCCGCCAACCCCTACCTGGCAACGGCCGCAGTGCTGCTGGCAGGACTGGACGGCATCCAGCGCACGCTTGTTCCTCCACCGACGGTAGAGGGAGACGTGTCGGGTGAGTTCCCCTCTACCGAGGCGCTTCCACGTAACCTGGAAGCGAGTATGGCCGCGCTGCGTGCAGATAGCTATCTGGCTGAGGCACTGGGTCAGGCACTGGTGGAAGCCTTTTGTGTCGTCAAGGAATCAGAACTGCAGCGCTTTCATGCTGCGGTGACCGACTGGGAGGTGCGTGAGTATGCCTGGCATCTCTAAACACTCGCGCTCTGTGCAAGCCGGAGAGGGGTATCACGGTATGCGCTCCTGCTCGATGATCCACGGGATCAACACGGTGAGCGAGCGGGAACGGTCCTACAGGACCGAGCGAGGAGCCTGTGCGTATCTGGGCCACATTCGCACAGGCATGCCAGGTCGATGATGGCTGCATAATGGGCACGGCAAGCGGCACACGCAACGCTCCTGCATGTGGAGTGGAACGTTGCAACAGCACGGCACGCTATCGCTGCATCCTGCACCGATCACCCAAGGGTGGTGGCGGTGCTAACAGCAAGGTGTGCACATGCTCATGTGCAGCCCGTGCCCTCCGATGGTGAGCAAAGAAGGAGACTCTCTGGTGAACCAACAGACAACGAGCAGAAAGGAAGAGAGGACGACGATGCAACACCAGCCAGAACCAGAACGTCTTACCGACCTCCACCAGTACGGAAGTGCTGATGCAGCCGACCTGCGACAACGGTACCACACCCTGCAGAGCAAGGAAACACCTCTGCCGCGAGTACGCGACGAGTTCTCTGGAGCGTTTGACGAGAATATAGGAGAGGAACACCATAATGAATACGACCGATAGCACGAAACATGTTTTACTATCTGACACGCGCGACCCATCGCCGCTGGAGATGGACGCCGGGACCTTTTATCATCTGGGCATGCTGGCAGTAGAGATAGCGACCGAGTATCTGGAGGGCATCCCTGAGAAGCCGGTCTTTCGTCCGATGACGCCATCAGAGCGTCAACTGCTGCTTTATCAGCAACTTCCTGAGTACGGGAGGTCGCCCGAAGCGCTCTTCGACTTCTTCGAGCAGCATATCCTGCCTCACGCCATGGGCAACCAGCATCCGCGCTTCGCGGCCTGGGTCAACCCGGCAGGCGCACCCATCGGTATGCTGGCAGACTTTCTCGCAGCAGTGATGAATCCGAGCGCAGCCGGGGGAGATCATGCGGCGATTTACCTGGAGCACTGTGTGGTGCGTTGGCTGATGGAACTGATCGACTTTCCCATCGAAGGCAGTGCGGGTATCCTTGTCGGTGGTGGTTCCGTTGCCTCGCTGTACTGCCTGGCGGTGGCTCGTCACTGGGCAGCGGCTCAGGGTGGCTGGAGTATGCGCACCGAAGGCTTGCAGGGCAACCATCCACCGCTGGTGTTGTATATTTCGGAAGAGGGGCATAGCTGTCTCAGGAAAGCGTCGCATTTGCTGGGGTTGGGAGAGCCACGTCTCATTCCGGTCGATGAACGATACAAAATAGATTTGCACGCTTTGCGTGAAGCAATCACGACCGACCGCAATGCAGGATTACGACCTTTTTGTGTGGTGGGTAGCGCCGGAACCGTCAATACAGGCGCGATGGATCCACTCGATGAGCTAGCTGACATCTGTACCGAAGAGAGTCTCTGGTTGCATGTGGATGGCGCCTATGGCGCGTTCGGCATCCTCGACCCCAACGTTTCGCACCTCTACTCAGGCCTCGAGCGAGCCGATTCGGTGGCGCTAGATCCACACAAATGGCTATCGACACCCATCGAGTGCAGTTGCGCTATCGTTCGACAAGAAAATCTCTTGCGTGAGACATTCAGCTTGGTGCCTCCCTATTTACGTACCGAACCGGACAAAGGCTTCGGCGGCATGCCCTGGTTTGCCGAGTACGGCTTTCAGCAGACGCGCCGCTTCAATGCGCTCAAGCTGCTGTGGGTGATACAGCAGGCAGGTCGTACCGGCTTAGTTGCTCATGTGGCACGGCACAATGTGCTGGCGCAGTATATGGCATCGCTAATTGACGATGCACCTGATCTGGAATTGATGGCTCCTGTAGAACTCTCGATTGTCTGTTTTCGCTACGTCCCGGACTCGCTTCGAGGGGATGAGGAACAGCTTGACGCCTTGAACAAGCGAATCATGGAGGAGGTACAGGCGGGTGGCAATGCATTTGTGAATGGGACGATCTTGCATGGTCACTTTGTCCTACGTTCCTGTGCGTTGCACTATGCCCTGACTGAGGACGATGTGGTAGCGATCACCGAGGAGGTGCGGCGGATCGGTGCGTTGTGCAACGCTTAAGTAAGTGAAGGTACCTTGCATGTTCTCTGGGGAAGAGGGCATGCAACACCTTTGTCTGATTCCAGTCATGTCGCAAAACTCAATGTTTCCATCGACTCTAACATTCATATTTTCCAGATATATCATTTTCATAAATGTGATATGGGTGTAATTTATAGCAACTAATTACTTAGTGGTCACCATTGTGTCTATGTCAAGATGTGTATGTCCAACTAATAGCATCTCCTAGTTGTTGGGTATATGCAGCTTGTTCATGTGTAGGCTGGTGTAGCACATGCGAAGGATGTGGAGCAAGAAGAAGCGTTGGCGATGCTAGAAGTTCCACAGACGAGCATGAATTATAGTTTGAGGACCCACCCAGCCGAGCAACCAGTCTCTAGAATGCAATTGACCATTCTATTTTATCGTTCAAATTTATCGTTCAAAATAGACTGCCCAACAATCCATGCCTCACCTTCATAGAGTTCAATATAAGCGAAAGGAAGATAACCATATCCTCCTTCCCCCCAATCTAATCCCCAGGAGTTTCGCAAAATGAGAAAACCTCCTCCTAATACAGAACCGTCTTCATAACCCACTACCAGAACAGCGTGTCCTTCAGTTAATTCCTCATCAGAAATGGGCATAAGTATAGTTCCCTGAAAGGGTGTGTAAAAACCTTGACATAGGATGATGCCAAGGGCTACGGTATATCCACGAGATAGCCAAGACTTTATTGATTGTATATTCGCGGATATCCTACGCATGAAAAGACACTACCTGGTTCTATATCCCCATCTACTTGCTTGCATCCCCAGTGAAGTACCTCTTCTGACAAGTCTTCGATAACTCCGCTGTGGTCATTCCTAATTACCTCATGTGCTGCAGTGACGGCAAATGCAAGACAAGTACTTCTTGCTCCTTGATCTCGTACAGTGGGTAAAGATGGACGTAAATCTACTCTATTTGGTAGATCATCATTCCTCAACAACCTCTGACTACCAATCCTATCTGTGCCTTGTTCCGCCATTACTACGCTCCTACTAGTAACAATGATTCCTGCTGTCTCTCTCTTAATCCCTGGATATTATTTGAAGAGATATCCAAAAAAACCTCAAACGTTTTGAGTCCTCTTGTATTGGCTTGCCAGGGTCGTCGATTGACTAACTGCAAAGTATGCTTTCCAGGTTTGAGCGATCGAAATACAAAGTGGCGTAGACCACCGGCGCCTAATCGTAATTCGCCTGGATGAGCGGCTGGCTGAAATTTTTCGTCTACCAGCGCCAAAAAAGCCCCATTTGCTGACTCGTCCTCTGCTGATGCATCTCCCCTCAAATCAACTATAGTTGTTTTATCGACTGTCCAGATATAGCCCGTTGAAGGAGCCTCTGGAAGAAGAATGTGTAGTTCATCATTAACACGAATATGAAATATTCTACCTGAGTCATGCTCATCTAGCGCCCGCACATCTGCATGAACATCTTGTGGTCTTGTGCCAAGTCCGATTTCAGCTTTGATAATTTTAGGTTCTTGTCCTCTCAGTTCATTCGCTACCTCCCAAGAGATTTTATTAAGCGTCGCGAGGTGATTTACCACCGCAGCGTAACTCGCTCCCAACTCAAGTGAGAAGTGGTAAGCCTCTGCGGGCATTAAGTTTTCTGGTTTAAGAGGCAATCCCATACTACGGAGGACCGTATTTACTAGTTGCATTGGCATTAAGAAATAGGCTGCATATGATTGCGCCGCTGCCTCCTGCAAGTTATGCTCAGATCTATGAGGTTGGATAGACTCTGCTTCGTCAAGGCTTACTTCATGACCTAATACAAAATGACCATATTCGTGTGAGGCAGTATAACGCTGCAGGTTCAATGGATGATTGGCATTAATCAGTATACCTGCGCTACCATCGATAGGTAAGTAGGAACCGTAAAGATTCCCAAGAGGCTGAAACATCAACCATAGATTATCTCGCTCAATAATGTCAAAAATATCAATGCGTTTGCTCAGGTCCGTGTTTAGGCGACGATGCCTCCGTTCCGCTTCTTGCACGGCTCGAGCACGAGCCATCTCTAAAGATGATCTATTTCGGCCAATCATGGTGGACCTCCTCTGAACATAATTGGCTGCTCATAGGATGCACCTACTTAGAGTCATTCAGGTTCTCCTTAGGTGCAGGCGCTTGACCAGCCTGGCGTAAAAACTGTGCAAAACGCAGGACTTGTTGACGATCCTGGTCACTCAGCGCTCGTGCCGTTCGGTATAAGGCGCTGAAAACTACATCCTGAGACTGCTCATCCCGAGCAAACTCATCCTCGCCTAAGAAGTATGACAGTGGCTGCTTGTAGATGCGAGCCAGTTGTTTTAGCTCCAAGCTACTCACTTTTCGCTTACCATTCTCCATAGCCGAGATCGAAGCCCTTGGAATGCCAAGGTGCTCGGCAACGAACTCTTGAGAAAGCCCAAGATACTCACGTGATTCGCGCAATCGATTGCCAAGTCGTTCTTGCTCCTCGTCCACGGGAAGCATCTGATCGTCCTGATTCATCATGTCGCTCATGTGCTTTTCCTTTCATGTTTGCCCCTATTCAATGTCATCTAATGCTAAGCCTAGATCTTGACAACAGTCTTATTCCTTTCATTTTAACTAGTGTCTTCTTCTAACACACTATTCTCATAGTTACGCTGAGAAAAGGTGATAAGTAGTGCATATGTTCTTGTTTGGGGCTAATGCCTCCTTTTCAGGTATTTTCACGAGTTGATATGACAAAGGCTATCGCAAATAATTGACTGTGAGAAATACTAATTTTCCAATCACGAAGATGTAGTCGCTCCGCTATCCTGGCGGCTCGCCCACTTAATAAGATAAAAGGGCGTCCGCGTTTGTTGGATACAACTTCAATATCATGCCAACTGATACGACGCATACCCGTACCGAGGGCTTTAGAAGCAGCTTCTTTTGCAGCGAAACGTGCCGCCAGTTGAGGAAGACGACCTCTGCAGAATGCGAGTTCCGCTGGAGTATAAACACGCTGAAGGAATCGTTCCCCACCAACCTTTATTGACCGCGCTATAGACTCAATCTCCACAATATCTACCCCACAAGCGATTGAACAAGGAGCATTCAAATCTGTTCCCATCAGTTGCTGAGACATTCGTATATTTCCTCCAAGATCAATATCTAATTCACACTCAGGTCAATGTCGGTACCATCTGAGAACGCTCTGCTGCTTCTCTGCAATCTTTAACAAGCTTTAAAATGTCTCGCTTTCCCAGATTGAACTCGGCATCCGCATGAGATGCTATGCAGACAAGTTCTCCAGCTTCACAGCCAGCCTCCTGACAGATAAATCTGAGAAGACGACTGAGTCCAAGGTAATTTCCATACGCCTTTCGTATAAAATGCTGGTTTCGATAGAGTGCAGTCATACTGAGATGACCTTTATCCAGTACGAGGCTAATATGGCTAAGGCAAGGAAAGCCCATTATGCCTGTATCGGTGCCTGGCAGGCGAATTTGAATGTCCGCTGTATCATCCTGAACAAAACACTCTTCTGATTCTCCTACACTCAGCTCATAGTTACTACTGAGAGGGTTATTCCGGGTTCGGTTGCTCTGCAGGCGGTCTATTATCCTCTCAAGCTGATTAACCGTTTTCCTGCCACTTGGCCAGTCGATCATACGATTAAAGTAAGTGCCATTCCTGTTCGCTGGACATCGCCGCCTAACCTTATCTCCCTGTCGATACATTTGATACAAATGGTCTCTGGCCTTGTTCTCTGTCAATTTAGGATTATGCGGATAATAGAGAGCGGCAGGAAAGATTGTATTTGCTACCGTGGAAACGGGGTAGACGCCCTTACATTCACTAAACCTATCTAAAAGACGGCGAATCTCAATATTTTCCTCATGAACATCGTCAATTACTACATGAATATGCGTAGCTTTGCCGCCACAATCAAGGAGGTATTCTAATGCGTCAAGCCACCCCAGAGAAAAATTTGAGACACTTATTACCTTCATTATGCACATCCCTTCTTGAAAGAAAGTTTATTTTACAAACCCTTCTCTCAACCTAATGCCTTGGAAACTATCGAGATACCTCGGATAAACTGCGCTCGATAAGTGAAGACAATGCCCTAATAGAAACAGGCTGTCCCGGCTTGAGATTCTCAATACCCGGTAATCTACACCTTAAAACATTCTCTACGTTCGCAATCACAGGCACAGCCTCTTGTGTATCCATTTCGAGATCTCCGCCATTCTCTGAGATTTCTTTCTCGATTTCAGAAGTCTCAATGACCCTCATCTGAGCAACAGCTTCAATAAGTAATTTTTCGATATCAGCTTGTTTCAAGATCTTTGACGGCCTAGATGAAAGATCATCGTTCATAGCGTAATTTATCATTCCTTTAAACTAACTGACAGGAAATATGTCATCAACCAGTAATAATGTTTGATCTTCTGACATTATACCTTGAGATTGTCCAAAAGTCAAGCAAGAAAACCGAGCTGTGTCGTAAAATCCGACACAGCTCGGTTTTCTCTTCGTTTGCTCCTTTAAATGGAAGATTAAGTCATCAATGAAAACAGCTACTTGCTTTCAGCTACTTCTTGTTTTTCTCGACAGTATGTCTTCCATCCAGAGTCGCCAACTTGCCGACCAAAATGCGCCTGCATGATCTATCATTTTCTCTGCTTCGGCTAGATACCCTCTTCTGCGCAGAGCCTCTGCTGTAAGTAGCGCTAACCATTCGACATATACGGATGGCATGTGTGTCAAGTTACTGAACACTCCTAAAAGATCGTCGGCCTTTCGGTATCTCGTTAAGCGAATTGCACTATCCACCAATTCTGCCCATAGCTTTTCCCATTCAAAATAAGAGAGCACGTTTAAACGTGCTGAATTCGTGGGAACCTCGATGTTAGAGATCTCAAATGTCGCAAGATCCCGCCAATGTCGCTTATAGACATGCAAGGAATCACTGATGTGGCTATATGTACCTATCTCGACTCCAAGCCATCCCGCTATGATTTCCTGCATGGTTGTGAACTGTATAAAGTTATACGGTGTTCCCCAAATGAGATCATTTGAGCGCATTACTTGCAGCCATTCTAGTTTCCCTTGTCGAATCATGAGATGGCTCATCACATTGCAAGGTATATCTTTAGAGCGTGGCTCTGGATTAGGCATATCGAGCTTATCATCCCATATCTGGAGAATCACTTGACGGCTATTAGGTGTATGGAGCAGCGCTTCATACGCCGATTTGACTTGGTCCAACCTACTCTTGTTGATGCCATACTCATGACGTAGTTGTTGAGTAGCGTCTTTACTCAGCCTTGGCTGACAGCCCAAACGATAGCCATAAGCGCCATAAAGTGTATGTTGATCATTGTCCACAAAGCGAGACATGCGTGGATTCCAGAAGCTTAAGAAAGTACTATCATTAGCTCCGGCCATAATCCAAATTAGCTCAGCAACAGCAAAGGCTGGATTGATAGGTCGTCCGAACACGAGACGTTGTCGAGGATCAGTGATTGTGAATGCTACATGAAGTAGTTCACGAGTTGTCTGGTCGCGACCCTCTTGGAGAGAACCAGAGGTCCGTAGGCCCTCTACAGCCTGCCTCCAAACAGCATCCACACTTGATCCCTCGATATGGATCATAGTGAACTCCTTAAGTGCAGGGCTTAAGTGTAAGCAAACTGCGCCTGATCAGTAGAAACTAAAGGGATAAACTTACGGCGTCCCCTTCCGGTGCCTTCCGTAATTTTGACGTACTTATGAAATTCACACAAGCAGTTCTGTATGTTGGCTAGCGAAATCTCTATAATATTACCTTCATGATCTCTGAGGTATGAAAATTGAATGCCAAGACGATTGAACTCCACATTCTGGTTGATTCGCAACCAGCGCATCACATCCAAGTTTTCTGCCTCCACTTCTTCTTTAAGGAGCATAGAGATACCACGTTGCGCACCTGGCCCTGCACTGGCCCAGTCATCATGTGAGTATGGTAGCAGTGGAGTGTTATTGTATATGGGCAACGGGTAGAGTAAATCAACAAGTACTTGGTAAGCTAAGAAATTTCCAAATCCATGCGCAGAGCGTAGTATTTCGTAAACCTGAGCAGCACTATGACAAGAATTAATACGGCTGTAGAAAATGTGGAAGTCTTGATGCAACAAAGCAAATAGACGAACAACGTTCTCTATTTTGTCTTTAGATCCCATTAGTGTGTAAGCACTTACCATGTAAGCAGCTGTAAATATAGGTGTACTGCTTGTATCACGTATCCGTTTGAGTGAGTTCTCAAGGCAATCAGGATCGAAGGTAGCTAATTGCTGAAACCCGATGGCTGCATGAGTTTCGGATCGCCCGACCAGACGATAAAACATAGTATTGAAGATCTTATCAGGTTTCGGAGCCTGGATATCTAGAATCTTTTTGATAACATACTGCGTGCCTGGATCAAGTTCGCGGTAAACGTTTGTAAAACGTTCAGTTTGCAACGTGTGGTTTTCAGTCCAAGGAGGGGGAAGTTTGTGGACAAAACGTTTAGACCAAATGCTTTGCCGTTCGTTCACGAACCACCAAAACAGATTCAGCCTGTCATATCGGAAGTGTTCGTATGAAATTGAGATTAACATTAAATCACCTCTGCATCATAATAAGGTAGTTGTAATATACCTAAAAGTGTTTCCCAGGCGTTTTCTAATGAATCATTATTACTTAGCTCGTGAACACGGATTCCAGCATCTTTTTGCGCTGTCAGAACTTCTCTATAGTACGTACTAAGCCTGGCATGCTTGATTGGATCGAGTTCTCCAGGTTTTAAGCTGGCTTGTCGAGTGATGTAGATAATGATCGGTTGAGGCAATTTATCCCACAACATCCGCTCAAAACTCACTAACGACCAGGTCTCGTCAACAGTCAAATTATCTCGAGAGTAAGCATAAGTACTCCACCAATATCTATCCAGTATTATATATCCATCGACTGTCATTACCGGTGTTATACGAGTTAAAATGGCATCAACGTGCGCGGCCACGTGAAGGAGTTGTAGTGCAGGAGGGGCGATATTTTTGGGATGGAGTCCATCGGTAGTTTTTTTATGGTGGAAGCGATAAACCCATTCTCCTAGAGTATCTGGAAGGGAACCAGGAAAAGAATCCGCGAACAATGGTGTTTCTTTAATGAAAAACTTATAGTACTTTTCTAATCTTCTAAATAAGCTGGTCTTTCCTGAACCGTCTACACCCTCAAACACCACAAATCGCGGTAAAATGATATCCTGAGGTAAGTCCATTGTAAAGCTCCTTCTTTATCCTAAAGAGTAAAACTGTTTTTTGTTTAGATAAGTAATCCTTATTACTACCAATTCTTCTGATTCTTATCATGCTTGGACATATTGGCAGCATCCTCTTCTTAAAAGTAGCGATATCCTAAGCTCACGTATATGGATCGTTTTCTTCTCTGTAGGTACATTTTATTTCTGACTTTTTGTATTATTGTTCAACCCCTAGTTCGCAATGAATTATACTGACACTGTTATCATTTCTTGCGTATATCCGCGCTAGTAACCTGGTCGAGGGGTAATGAAAGCTGGCGCCGTGGTTTCGGCAGCACCCTCTCGTCGATACGCACAGCACCGCGTTTGGCTAACTCCTCAAACGCGGTGCGCACAGCACTGGGGCGCAGCCCCAAACGATCGCTGACTGCTTTGATGTCGGCGACCACTTCCTTGGGTTGATCAGATGAAGGTTCGTTCGCCATGTGCAATGCCTGGGTATAGACCAGGTCACAGGCTACCACTCGCTCGGTTGGACTCGCATTGGGAGTCGAGAGGATCCCCATGACGATCTGGAGCAAACCACGAGTTTCCAGGCAAGCCTGCAGCAGTTCAGCAGGAGATGACTGTGCGAGTTTGTCTGGCGTGAAATGGAGGTAGCGATACGAATTTTGAGCGTCGTCTGAAGTGTCATACTTGGCCATCGATGAGACCCTCCTTCTTCTATCATACCATTCTTTAATAGGACACATGATCCTGGTAACACGTCAAGAGGCGACACCATGTCAGTCTGGTTTTAACTTGGAAACAAAGTGTCCTTGGGATATAATATTAGCACTTTGTCATGACAGGTTTCGCGATGAAGTCACATGCTCACCTCATCGATTACTCTCTTCCCATTCACTTCTAGAGAACAAAACTGACACTAAGTGATCTCTCGTAATTCTCAACCAAGAATAGCCAATTTTGTACACCTTGATACATTCAAAAGATACATCTTACAGAACCTGGACTATGATAAAGAAGGGGAATCAAAGAACACTCGGTCAATACCTACACTTTTTTATCGATATGCCCGGCAGTAGAAAGTATGGAGACATCTGATTTTGTAGTTGCTTGGCAGGTATCTTGACGAAATGTGAGGTCAGCACATGTCACAAAAAGAACAACATCCTACTTATCCATCTCGTGTACATATGTCAGGTGGCAATGCAAATACACAAGGAGATTCCTCGACAACCTTTGTAAAATCTCTTCATGATGGATCGTCGCAGCCTTTCACCCCATATTCATTCTCCCCAGAAACAGCTATTCCACCTCCGCCACCATACCTGTACCAACAGCTTCCACATCAGCCAAAAAGGAAAAAAGGGTATGTAATCGCGATAGCTCTTCTCGCATTGATGGTGGTGGGACTCGGCACCCTGGAAGTATTTCAAGTAGCGGGAGGGAAACTGCTGGCAAATAATCCCAATCGGTCCATAGGATCGAATCAATCATCTATGACATCGGCACTGCATACATCTGCATCTCAAAAGGCAACACTTGTACGCACACTTACTCCCGGGACGATCAAAGAAAACATTAAGCTGGGCTGCGGTGTCTGCAACGATCCCATCCCCACAACCATTAACACCATCACTATTGACACGACAAATTTGAGGCTGGTCTGGGTTGTCAAACTGAACAATGAGAGTGGTTCAGAACAGGTCGATAACTTTAATGATTTCAATTTGCAAGATCCCGATGGCAATATATATGAAGGGACTGGGAAACTCAATAACGTCTTCATTTTAAGCGCTGGGCAAATTGTGTTAGAAACTGAGATATTCTCGTTTCTTCCACGTCCCGGTGTCTCCTACACACTCATTGCTCGTCTTGGCGTTTCTGGAATAACCTATGATCCTGTCCAATTCACGTTTTAGGTGGAGCATTGGTTGATGTGTCCAAAGTCCTGATAGGTAATAATCCTAGCGTAGAATTAAAGCATTGAATGAACCGATTGTGCATAGCTGATAAGCAGCGCCATTTCATGTGCCACAAGTGCCTGTGGGGATGTGCGATAGGACCATCCTGGCCCATGAATAAGGTAGATGAGAATATAGGGCCATCGATTGAAGCGATATCCACACTTCAGCATAACTGCGATGATCACTGAGCGGTTAATCAGAGAAGAGCTTTGTTTTACTTAATTCCTGATTTATAATCTGCTCAGCTTGTAGTTTGATGGTTGCTCGCAGTGTCTTATATTGTTCATCGCCTATTTTCTCACGAAGAGAATTTATCCATCCAAGGGTTGCATGATAATTTGAATTCTGTATTTCATCGAAAATTTTCTCAGCAAGAAAAAAACTTGCAAGAGCAATCTCATACACACTTTGCTTAAAATAAAGCTTGCCTATATTGTATAATGTTACCCCTTCACCGCCACGATCCCCTATCTCTCTTCGTATCTTCAATGATAACTTATAGTAGTTATACGCTTTCTTATTCTCTCCAAGAGCCGAATAAACTAAACCTAAACCATTAAGCGTTCTCCCTTCTCCTCCACGATCCCCTATCTCTCTACGAATTTGCAATGCTTGTTGATAATACCCTAGCGCCTCTTCAGTTTGTCCAATATCAGCGGAAAGTAAGCCCAAGCCGCTCAATGTCTCAGCTTCTCCTGCCCGATGACCTACCTCTTTACGTATGCTCAGTGCCAGTAGGAAGTATTCTAGAGCTTCTTTCCTCTGCCCAAAACAACGACATATCCAAGCCAGACCATTTAGAGCGTTACCCTCCCATCGACGATCTCCTAACTCTCTATATATATCCAGCGCCATCCGATAATATTCGTATGCTTGTTCATTGTGCCCTAGATCAGTATAAATACTGGCTAAATTATTGAGCGCCCTCGCCTCTCCATTATGATCGCCCACTTCTTTACAAAAGCTCAATGCTTGATTACAGAATTCTACTGCTTGATTTATCCTCCCCAATATTCTATAGACTTCAGAAAGGTCATTATAAAAGCGAATTACTTTCAAACGTTCTGATTGCCATGCACCTGATGACAATAATAATTGGCTTAATTCCAGAAGAATAGCATATCCTCCCCATAATTTGAGGGCAGAGATTATCTCCTGTTCTATCATTACATCATAAGCCTCTTGCCATTTCTCAGCCTGGCATAACTGCCAGATAGCCTCAATTAGATCATGTACATCACTAATTTGCCGTCGCTTTCCCCTTGGTGGACACGTTGTAGCCGATCGTTCCATATAGGACTGCGCCGCTTTGGCATGTACTGCACTTAGAGCTTTCTCGTTAGCCTGCTCACTACTCTCCTCAAAGTGCCCTTGTGCATAATCCGTAATTATAGTATGCAGCTGGTAATGTCCCTCACCCACCGGCTCAAGGAGGTGCTGGGCCAGCAAAGCCTTCAAAGCAGATAGGGCCTGCCCTTTTGATGTAGGTATAATGATCGCCAGAGCAGCTTCTAAGGGCATTGGTTCTCGATATACAGAAAATGCAAGGAGCAATGCTTGTTGAACTTCGCTTAATCGCTGCATATAAATCTGATCAAGGAGATTGGTAGCAATGTCACCGCGCCAGAGTGATGTATCTTTCAAAAGTACAGAAAGAGTCAAATGGTGCTCATCACGAGTGCCAACAGGTCGAAGATGGCTGGTCAGCAGAATACGACATGCACATTGTTGGCTATTGATCATATCAAGCCATTCACCTACCCCTGGGCGCTCAGTGAGCGCATGGCCGGTATCCCAGTCCAGTAGGTTCTCAAATTGGTCGATGATTATTAGACGCGGTTTATCAGTTGTATTTAAGGCGTTGAAAAGCGCTACGGCCTGATTTTGTGGTGCTAAATTGCTCAAATCGGGTAGAGGTTTGCCAAGTGCTTCAAAAAGGTTTCCAGCAAGGTCGGCAAAGGTGACGGCGGGATCAATAGTGAACCAGAGCGTTTCTGCTTGAAATAGACTGGTATGAGTCCGTCGTTGCTCCTCAACATAGCGATAAAGAAGGGCGGCAAGAGTGGATTTGCCAACGCCTCCAATACCTGTCAAGGCGATAGCGGTAATATCAGGTTGAATGAGTTTTGTATAGACTTCTCTGACAACGTGTTCACGTTGCTGAATGGTTCTGGGATCGGTTGGTGGGGGCAGGCCGACAATACCACGATACGAGGCTTTATCCGGGAGAGGTATTGGCTCAAGAAGAGGCTGTGTTGCGGGAACGTGTACAATAATTGGTGGTTCTTGAAGAGCATGTTGGTGAGCAGAAGGATGTTCTGATACACCAGAAGAAACTGGAAAAAGCCATTGGAAGAGGGCGATCAGCACACCCAGAACCGTAAAGATGACGAGAGGCAGGATGGCGGTGAAAGCATTTCGGCTAGTCAGGATCCAGATAATGATGCCTACCAATGTGAAAAGGAGTATGACGCTTGCAATCAGCCAGCGTGGCCAGGAAGATCGCTTGCTGCTGTGCTTTTGTGGGAAGTCTGGTCGCTGCTCTTGCTGCGGTGTTGTCATGCTCCTATCCTTTGCCGGACAAAATCTTCTCAGCCATTGCTGTGATTATAGCACGATTTCAAGTTACGATCTTCTTTGCTTCAGCTTCGTTTCGTCGATCATACTGCTACTAACAAATTCGTCTGGTAACGATTAAAGCCAACGTGCGCTAAGCAGGATATCCCTCCCCTTTGTCAACATAGAAAATCTGTGATAACCCAGGAAGATAACTATAATCAGTGGTCATTTCATATTTGTTGCACATTTGTCATTCGTTGAAGGAGGGCCTCCGCCTGCGTTTGCTCTTGTACCATCCCTAACCTCCGACTCCAATCGAAGGCCTCACGAGCATATTGTAGTGATGCTGCAGGATTACTTCGCTGCTCTTCAAGCGTTGCCAAACGTACTAATAAGGTAGCCATATTTCCTCTTCCACCCAACTCTCTGAAGAAATCCAGGGATTGGAGATACATTTGTTCGGCAGTGTCCAAACGTCCAAGCTGGTGCTCAATATAACCAAGATTACTCAATACACCCCAGGCTAGCTCTGTATTAAAAACAGGGTCAGCCTCATCATGTCGAAACACGTCTCGGGCTTCAATTAAGTAAGATTGAGCTTCTTGCCACTGACCAAGGTCACGATAGTATTTGCCCAACTCATATGCAATGGTAGCTTGCACATACATCTGCTGCTTGCCGATTAATTGAGCTGAGATATTAAGTGCTTGTTGAAAGTATTCAAAGGCCTTGCCAAAAGCGTTATGACGTCGCGATGCTTGTGAATAATTCACCAGTATTTCGCATTGCCATGCGTTATCTTCCATTTGCCTAGATGTATTGAGAGCCTCAGCAAGGTATTTCTCAGCTTCTTCATGATGCCCCTGTTGGCTCAATACCCAACTTAAATTATGTGTCTCTATAAAAACGATACTTTCAAGGTCACCTGTGAGTTGCACATACTCTAAAGCAATTTTTCCTACCATCAGCATATCAGTCCAATTGCCCATCATATCATAATAGAATCCCAAAGCAGGAAGAATTTTCAGCAAGACATCGAGACGTCCCACCTCCTGGCACCAGGTTGCGAGTGTCACGAAATGCATCCCTTCTTGCCGGACTCGAAGTAGTTCGTGCTGAAGCCAGTGCCAACCAGAATAAGGACGCGCAAACTCGATAAAATACACAATACATTGTTCGCGTAGCGCCCGCTCGAGCTCTGGATGACGTGCTAGTTCATCCAGCGCGAATGAGCGCGTCAGCGGTAACAACGTAAAGCGGTCCCCCTCCTGGTTGATGAGCGAAAGTTGGAGCAACTCTGCCAGAGCGTCGTCGCGCCCAATCTCATCTTCACCTAACCCTGCAATCTTCCCTAGCATCTCGCGATTCACACTCGACTCAAAAAAGGCCAATGTCAGCAGCAAACGGTAGGCGTCTCTTCCTTGAATATGAGCGATACTTTCGGCAAAACAGAAATGTGCAATGTCGCTATGACCACTCCCCAGTCGACGCAAAACCGACTCCACACCATAGCCCAAACTCATCAAAGCAATACTCCAGACAATTGCTAATGGGATGCCTCCGGTTCTCCGGTAGAGGTCTTCAGCAGCGTCTGCCGGTAACTCTATATTCTTGCGCTGTGCTTCGAGTTCGATCAAGGCAAGCGCATCGGTATGAGGCATACCGGTCAACCGGATAGCGTAGGCTATGTCAATGCGATGGCGCGTGGTCACGATTGCTTTTGTTGGGTCAGGCAGTTCACGCAAGAAGGTGAGGACCTCCTCATCGTCCACTGTCTCCAGGTTATCTACAAGCAGCAGTGTGCGCTTGCTTGCTAATGTATGCTCGACTAACGCTCGACGTTGTTCTGGATCAACCTGCATGATCGAGGGGACTTCCAGCACAATGGCGATTTCATGATAGAGGTCGGTGAGCGTAGTAAAGGTTTGTTGACGCTGCTGAATGCCGCTTGCCGTGAGGAGAGTACGCTTTGCAGAGATCCAAACAATACCATCAAAACGCTCCTCGGGGGAAAGTGTGCTAGAACCATCGCGATAATAGTAGGCCAGTTCGAGAGCAAGTGCACTCTTACCTACCCCTCCAATACCATCTAATGTGACTAAAAAATGGCGGCTTCGTGGATACGGCAACATGAGCTGCATCAGTTTGTTTAATTCTGCCTCACGTCCAACAAAGTGTGTGTAGGGTCGCTGCGGCAAATTGTGCAAGGGTTTCGAATGCTCAGCAGGTTGCTCAGAGGGAGTGGGGAGAGCAGAAAGGTTTATAGCGGCTGGGAGTTGCTGAATATCGTCACGCAGGTCCCGCATACTTTCTACTAAAGCCGCGGTATTAGTAGCAATGGCGCTGCTACTTTCAGCGCTGATTTTCTGGAATGCCAAGGCGTAAAGGTGCTGTAGTTGCGGAATGTAGAGCACTTCCTGACCCAAATAGTGCAAGAAGGTAGTCACTGCTTGATCTACTCGTGTGCGATCTGTCCTCTCCGGGAGAACATCAAGAAATGAGCGCTGGAGTACCACTACAGTCTGAGCGGGATCATGAAAGGGGTGAGTCAGCATGTCCTTCAAGGCGATCTGAACACTTGGCACATCGGCGAAACGAGTCTGGGCGATCAATGCGTTAGTGAGCTCGGGGTCCAAAGCATGATAGTCGCGGGCGAAGGTTGTTTCAGCACGATTCACGGCATGAATGAGAGCACGATTCATGCTCTGCTCATCAAGCATCGATTTGATCGGCTGCTTGAGTACCTTGCCAAGCACTTCACTGAGAATGCCTCCCAGCGCGTTGGCTAAGATTTCCGCAATCATGGTGAACCTCAAGGGAATACCTTCTGCCACTTTCAGGGCTAAGCTTATTTCAGTTAGATTGTAACACAAGTAAACTTTTAAGAGTGTTGATTCAATAGATGAGAAGTAACTACTATGCAGAAACCTGATTCCTTGCAGCTGAATGAAGATAGGAAGTGCCTAACGCGGTAAGGAGTCTCGAATAGTCCTATGTTCTTAAAAGCTTTGTTCTACGAGAAAGTCTATTCTACGACTGAAAATTTTGAAGTTTTCAGTAAAAATCCAAGATAACGTACTGACCAGCCTGATATACCTGTGCTAACCACAACTAGAAAAAACACTCTTCAAGCAAGCGAAATGTGTCATACCATCAGTGCTGAGGTGAGAGGGTACAGCCCCATAAAATAGTGAACGTGCTTAAAGGGATTTTACGAGGCCGTCCTCGTGGACGCTTCGGCACGTTGTGATCAGGCAACGGCGTCGTATGGGAACGGCCTCGACGCTTCGGTTAAACCCAAGACGCCGGAGCAACCTTGTAGCTTAACAATTCAGATAGACTTCAGAGATGGGTCCCAACATGTTCAGATCTCAAAATCGGCTCTCTCTCACTCATATTACATTCTGCTCTCACACAACATTCTCAAAGAAGGCCAGTTGCGTTCTATTAACCGTCGGGATGAGAACCGACCTGTCCAAATATTTATTTCCGCGCTCGCAGGACGTTTCTGGTAAAAATAGGCAGGCGTGACAGGCTGCTTCGTGCAGTGAGGTATCTTGAAGGCCAGTATGCTCGGCACAGAGCGGGTCGGAGGTGCAGCTGCGCGAGCGCTCCAACGCACCATCGAGATGCCGTCCAAGTTGATCGGGAATACCCAGACCCACCAGCCCACCTAATGTCCCCTCGCTATCGGGGGCAGCGGTGTAGAGCAGAAT
>WNGK01000506.1_pt1 | contig 54988 bp, 56 predicted proteins | sample 5400601 | NCBI WGS metagenome assembly WNGK01 (sample SAMN13153376, study PRJNA577476) | soil metagenome | isolation source: 60 cm soil or saprolite under Garry oak tree replicate 1 | place: USA:California | collected 2016-06-15 | reverse complement strand
CGCATGTCGTAGCCATAGGACGAAACGCCGTACGAAATGACGCCGGCACGTGCTCGGTTTTCCGCGAACGGCTCGATCATGCGACGCTCGGTCGCCATGCGCCGGATCCAGCGATCGGATTTGATGGACATGGGGCGGCAATATATCGGCGCCATCGACACTTACGCCACTCGATTCGGTTGACAAGCCCGCGGTGCTCGAATACGTTTCGGCGGGTCAAGTGAATTTTTTCACGAACTCACATGAACCAGCCCTATCTCGCCTTCCTCCTCCTGCTCGGGTTCGTCGCGTTCAACGCCGCATTGTTGATCGGGCTTTCGCATCTCCTCGCCCCCCACAAGCCCACCCCCCTCAAGGACAGCCCGTACGAAAGCGGCATGCCCCCGCTCGGCAACGCGCGGGAGCGTTTCTCGGTGAAATTCTACCTCGTCGCGATGCTGTTCATCATTTTCGACATCGAGACCGTGTTTCTGATTCCCTGGGGAACGATCTATTTCGGAGGCGCGGCCGCGGGCACAGGGGGGCCGAGCACCGGGTTCCTGCTCCTGGAGATGCTGGTGTTCATGTTCATCCTGGCGGTCGGATACGTGTACGTGTGGAAGCGCGGGGCATTCGAGTGGGACTGAAACGGGAGGACCAGCGGTCGTGAAGCGAGTGATCGAGACCAAGGAAGTGACGGGTCAGAGCCCCAACTACCTGCTCGCCAAGTTCCAGAACTTGGTCGATTGGGCGGTGAACGCTTCGCGCGCCAACTCGCTGTGGCCGATGCCGTTCGGGACCGCCTGCTGCGCCATCGAGTTCATGGCGACGGCGGCGAGCCGCTACGACTTCGCCCGCTTCGGCATGGAGCGGCAGGCGTTCTCGCCGCGGCAGGCGGACGTGCTCATTTGCGCCGGCCGGCTGCCCTTCAAGCTCGCGCCCGTCATCCGGCGGATCTTCGATCAGATGCCCCAGCCCAAATGGGTGATCTCGATGGGGGCGTGCGCGTCCACGGGCGGGATCTTCGACAACTACGCGATGGTGCAGGGCATCGACACGATCGTCCCGGTGGACGTCTACGTCCCCGGCTGCCCGCCACGCCCGGAAGGGCTGTTGTACGGCGTACTCCTGCTGCACAAGAAGATCAAAGGCGAGTCGCTGTTCGACCGCGTCCCGCGCCGCACGGAGCAGCCGCTCGACGAGCGCGGCCTGCGCCTCCCTCCCGAACAGATCGACGAAATCTCGGAGCCGTTCGGCAACTCCGTCCACCAGTTCCGCTCGGCGTGAACCCCACCGTCGACGCCCTGCGAGCGACCTTCGGCAACGCGATCGGCCGCGGGCTCGAGTCGTGCGGCGACACCATCGTCTATATCGCGCGCGAAGCGCTGCTCGACGCGATGACCTGGTTGCGAGATGCTCCGCAGCAAGCCTACGATTACCTGGTCGATGTCACGGCGGTCGAGTACCGCGACCGCGAGCGAGCGCTCGAGCTGGTCTACCAGCTGCGATCCCTCACGCGCCGCGCCGACCTGCGGGTCAAGGTCGAGCTCGACCCGCGCGGGGACCTGTCCGTCGACTCCGTCGTGCCGCTGTGGCGGGGCGCCGACTGGCTGGAGCGGGAGACGTTCGACATGTTCGGCATCACGTTCCGCGGTCACCCCGATCTGCGCCGCATCCTCATGTGGGAGACCTACGCCGAAGGCTACCCGCTGCGGAAGGACTTTCCTCTGCGGGGCCGCTTCAGCCGCGCCGAGCAGGTGCGGCAGGCGCTCGCCGCCAACCCCGAAGCGCACTACTCGATGGAAGAGTTGTCGATCGCCGCGGCGTACGACGAGCTCCCCGCCGACATGAGAGAGCGGCTGCGCCGGGGCGAGCGTGGCAAGCTCCCCGACTCCGAATGAGCAAGCGCACCGTCGAGCTCGAGCTTGCGACTCCCGGCCTGGACGACCGGGGGCAGCCGGTCCGGGTGCCCCTGGGTGTCGCCGACGCGCCCGATTCGACGCCCGCGGAGCCCGACCTCGCAGGCGAGCACATGCTGATCAACCTCGGGCCCCAGCACCCGGCGACCCACGGCGTGCTGCGGCTCGTGGTCGAGCTCGACGGCGAGACCGTGGTCCGGGTGATCCCCCATCTCGGCTACCTCCACTCCGGCTTCGAGAAGCTGGGCGAGTACCGGCACTACAACCAGATCATCCCGCTCACCGACCGCACCGACTATCTGTCGCCGATGGCGAACAACGTCGGCTTCGCGCTCGCGGCCGAGAAGCTGATGGGTATCGAGATCACGCCGCGCTGCACGGTGCTGCGGGTGATCGCGTGCGAAATGAGCCGGATCATCTCGCACATGGTCTGGCTCGGGACCACGTCGATCGACCTCGGCGCGTTCACGCCGTTTCTCTGGGCGTTCCAGGAACGCGAGCGGATCTACAATCTCCAGGAGATGTGGACCGGCGCCCGACTCACCACGAGCGTGACGCGCGTGGGCGGTATGATGGCGGACATCCCTGACGATTTCGTCACCGGGCTTCGTGAATTCACCCAGACTTTTCCGCGGACGTTGAGCGAGATCGATCGCGTCCTGACCCGGAACGCGGTGTGGGTCGGCCGCACCCAGGGCGTGGGCGCGCTCACCGCGGCGGAAGCGATCAACCACTCGCTCTCGGGCCCGATGCTGCGCGCCAGCGGCGTGCCCTACGACGTGCGCAAGGACAAGCCGTACCTGGACTACGAGACGTACGACTTCGACGTCGTGGTGGGCGAGCACGGCGATGTGTACGACCGCTACCTCGTGCGCCTCGAGGAGTGCTCCCAGTCGAACCGCATCCTCCAGCAGGCGCTCGTGCGTCTGCCCGATGGTCCCATCAACGTCGCCGACCCGCGTGTGATCCTTCCTCCCAAGTCGCGCGCGATGAACGACATGGAAGCGATGATCTACCATTTCAAGCAGGTCATGGAAGGCGTCAAAGCGCCGGTGGGCGAGGCGTACGTCGGGATCGAGAACCCGAAAGGGGAGCTCGGCAACTACCTGGTGTCGGATGGCACCGCGAAGCCCGTTCGGTGGCGCATCCGGCCGCCCTCCTTCATCAACCTCTCGGCGCTCTCCAGGATGGCGGAGGGACACCTGCTGAGCGACCTGATCGCGATCAACGCGTCGGTCGACATCGTCATGGGCGAGGTGGATCGATGAGCGTCAGCGCGCATCCGACGCCGCAGCCCGGCACGGAAGAGTATCAGCCGGTCTTTGTGGGCGGGACGCTCGAGGAGTTGAATGCGATCCTGACCCGCTATCCCACGAAGCAGGCGGCCCTCCTCCCGGCCCTGTGGCTCGTGCAGCGGGCGCGCGGCTGGATCTCCGACCGCAACATGGCGGAGGTCGCCGAGGTGCTGGGGCTGACGCCAGCTTACGTGAAGGGTGTCGTGACCTTCTACACCATGTATCACCAGCATCCCGTAGGGAAGTACTTCGTGCAGGTGTGCACCACGTCGCCGTGCAATGTCTGCGGCGCCGAGTCCGTCGTGAAGGCGTTCCTGGATGGGACCGGCGCCAAGGAGCTCGGCGCCACCAGCCCCGACGGCAAGTGGACGGTGATCGAGGTGGAATGCCTGGGGGCTTGCGGGTTCGCGACGCCCGTGCTCGTCAACGATGACTTCATCGAGTCCGTCACGCCGGAGCAGGTCCCGGAGCTCGTGAGGAAGTACAAGTGAAGAACAAATGCGGAGTTCGGAATGCGGAGTGCGGAATGTATCGGACCCTCGTCGAACCGGACGCCCAGGTTCGGGGATCGAACGTAATCCTGCAATTCCGCATTCCGCACTCCGCATTACGCATTCGGTGGGGAAGGGAAGGGTAGATGGGCTACCCTCACAAGCCGCACGCCAAAGAGACCCTCGTCCTCTCGAAGCACTTCGGCGAGGCCGACGCCCGAACGTACAAGGGGTGGGTGAAGCGGGGTGGCTACGAGATGCTCGCGCAGGCCCTCACGATGGAGCCTGCCCGGGTCATCGACATCGTGAAGGAATCCGGGCTACGCGGGCGGGGCGGGGCCGGTTTCCCGACGGGGCTCAAGTGGTCCTTCATGCCCAAAGAGAAGAAGAAGCCGCACTACCTGTGCGTGAACGCGGACGAATCCGAGCCGGGAACGTTCAAGGACCGCGAGATCATGCGCTGGACGCCGCACGCGCTGCTCGAAGGCGCCGCCATCGCGGCGCACGCCATCCAGGCGGAGGTGGTCTACATCTACATCCGCGGCGAGTTCACCGAGCCCTGGGCAGTCATGGAGAAGGCCCTCGCCGAGGCCACGGCCGCCGGCGTGTTCGGCGCCATCAAACTCCACCTCCACCGCGGCGCGGGCGCCTACATCTGCGGTGAAGAGACGGCGCTCATGAACTCGATCGAGGGCAAGCGCGGCAATCCCCGGATCAAGCCGCCGTTCCCGGCCGCCGCCGGCGTGTTCGGCATGCCGACCACGATCAACAACGTCGAGACGCTCGCCGCCGTGCCCCCCATTCTCAAAAAGGGGGCGCCCTGGTACAAAGGACTGTCGCTCGCGTCCCCGAAAAGCACCGGCACCAAGCTGTTCTCCGTGTGCGGCCACGTGCAGCGACCGGGCAATTACGAAGTCACGATGGGCTTCCCGCTCAAGGACCTGCTCTATGACTTGTGCGGCGGGATCCGGCCCGGCCGGACGCTCAAGGCCTGCATCCCCGGAGGCTCATCGGTGCCGATCCTGAGCCGTGAGGAGACCGAGAGCTGCCTCCTGGACTACGAGGGCGTGGTCGAGAAGGGCTCGATGCTCGGCTCGGGTGGCGTGATCGTGTTCGACGACTCGACCGACATGGTCTACCAGATCATGCGGCTCGCCCGCTTCTACGCGCACGAGTCCTGCGCCCAGTGCACCCAGTGTCGCGAAGGCACCGCGTGGACCACGAAGATCCTCGAGCGCATCCTGGCGGGGCAGGGAAAGACGGCCGACCTGGACCTGTTGCTCGATCTCGCCGAGAACATGACCGGCAAGACGATCTGCGTGCTGTCGGATTCGTGCGCCGCCCCCGTCGTGTCCGGGATCAAGAAGTTCCAGCGGGAATTCGAAGACTATATCGCAGGCCGGCGCAAGCCCGTCATGGTAGCCTGATGGCCGACGAGCTGATCAACCTCACGATCGACGGCGTGCCCGTGAGCGTCCCGAAGGGGACGCTCGTCATCGAGGCCGCCAAGCAGGCGGGCGTGCTCGTGCCGCACTACTGCTACCACCCGGGGTTACCCGTGGCCGGCTTGTGCCGCATGTGCCTCGTGGACATCGAGAAGGCCCCGAAGCTGCAGATCGCGTGCGCCACCCAGGTCGCCGAGGGGATGGTCGTGCGCACACAGTCGCCCCAGGCGAAGAGCGGCCGCATGGGGGTGCTCGAGCTGCTCCTCATCAATCATCCGCTCGACTGTCCCATTTGCGACCAGGCGGGGGAGTGCGAGCTGCAGAATTTCACGTTCCAGGAAGGCCGCCGCGCGACGCGATACAGCCCCGACTACGCCAAGCGCTTCAACCCGGTGGAGGACTTCGGCCCCGATGTGCTGTACGTCCCGAACCGCTGCATCCTGTGCACGCGCTGCGTCCGTTTCATGGAGGACGTGGCAAAGGAGCCGGTGCTCAACGTCTCCGAGCGGGGCGACCGCGCCTACATCGGCATCCACTCCGAAGGGCGTCTCGATCACCCGTGGGCCGGTAACGTCGTCGATCTGTGTCCGGTCGGCTCCCTCCTCTCCAAGGATTTCCTGCACAAGGCGCGGGCCTGGGAGCTCGACAAAGCGGCCTCGATCTGCACCGGCTGCTCCCAGGGATGCAACGTCACCCTGGACACGCGGGAGAACGTCGTGGTCCGCGTGCGCCCCCGGCCGAACCTCGAGGTGAACCGCTACTTCATGTGCGACCACGGGCGCATGAACTACCGGTGGATGAATCGCGGGGACCGCATCGAAGCCCCCCTGGTGCGGCGCGACGGCGAGCTGCACGCCACCGACTGGGATGAGGCGTTCGCCTTCGTGGCGAGCCGGCTGCGCGGGGCGGGCGGCAAGGGAGTCGCCCTGGTTTCCCCCAGGGCTTCGACGGAGGCGCTGTTCTTCGCACGCGAGCTGTTCCGCGGGCACGAGTGGAGCGGGGCCTTCCAGGTGGTCATGGGCGAGGAAGCGCCGCTCGCGGGCGTCCCAAACCTCGCGCTCCGTGCGGAGCGGGCGCCCAACGGCCGGGGCGCCGAGCTGCTGGGCTACAGCCGGGACTACCCCGCGGCGCTCGCGGCGGCGGAGACCGCGGCGGTGGTATTGGTGCTCGACGAGCCGGACATGGCCGTCGGCACGGCGGGGGCGCTCATTTACGTCGGGACGGTGCTCCCCGAGCGCGCCCGCGACGCCCAGGCGGTGTTGCCGATCGCGAACGTCGCCGAAGAGGAGGGCACGTTCGTGAATCGGGACGGCCGCGTGCAGCGCTACTTCCAGGCGAAGTCCGCACCGGGAATGGCGCGGCCCGCCTGGTGGGTGCTCTCCGGGCTGGTCGCAACCCTGGGGGACCAGGGAGGCGGGCCCGTCGGCACCGCCGCCGAGGCGTTCGACCGAATGGCGGCGTCGGTGGACGCGTTTCGCGGGCTCTCGTACCCACAGCTCGGCTTTGGGGGACGAGCGGCGCCCGCCACCGCGGTGCCGGCATGACCTTTTTCCTGGTCAGCTCGATCGTCAAGATCCTCGTGGTCTTCACGGTCATCATGGTGGGCGTGGCGCTGCTCACCCTCGCGGAGCGCCGCATCTGCGCGTGGATGCAGGATCGGCTCGGCCCGAACCGCGTCGGCCCGCAGGGCCTGTTCCAGCCGGCGGCGGACGGGCTGAAGAACCTCGTCAAGGAAGAGACGCTCCCCGCCCAAGCCGACAAGGTGCTGTTCATGCTCGCGCCGGCCATGTCTTTCATCCCGGCGCTCTTGACGTTCGCCGTGATCCCATTCGCGGCCCCGCTCCCCACGCCGTGGGGGGACGTGGACATGGTCGTGGCGAACCTGCCGGTAGGATTCCTCTACATTCTGGCGTTTGGCTCGCTCGGCGTATATGGCATCGTGCTGGCCGGTTGGTCGTCCAACAACAAGTACTCACTGCTCGGCGGCTTGCGGGCGAGCGCCCAGATGATCTCCTACGAGATCGCGCTCGGCATGAGCACCGTGGCGGTGCTGCTGCTCGTGGGCAACGTGACGCTCACCGATGTCATCGCGAAGCAGGCAACGTCGCTCTTCACCTGGAACGTGTTCCCGCTATCGCTGGCGTTTTTCATCTTCATCGTCGCGGCGTTCGCCGAGACCAACCGGCTGCCGTTCGACCTGCCGGAGGCGGAGGGGGAGCTGATCGCCGGCTATCACACGGAGTACAGCGCGATGAAGTTCTCGATGTTCTACATCGCCGAGTACTCGAACATGGTCACGGCGTCGGCGCTGATGACGACCCTGTTCTTCGGTGGCTGGGACGTGCCGTTCACGACCTGGGACAACATGCCGCCCTGGACGCCGCTGAAGACGGTAGTGACGCTCGGCTCGTTCGCGCTGAAGGTGATCTTCTTCCTGTTCCTCTTCATTTGGGTCCGCTGGACCTTGCCGCGCTTCCGCTACGACCAGCTGATGGCACTCGGCTGGAAGGTGATGCTGCCGCTCGCGCTCGCCTACGTGACGATCATCGCCACCGCCATCTGGTTCCTGCACGACCGGCTCGGCTGGACGTACGACACCCGGTTCGCCCTCGCGTTGTTCGGGGTGAACCTGCTGCTCGCCGTCCCGCTGTTCTTCGTGCTCGACCGTGGTCACATCATCGCCGGCTCGGTGGCGGAAGAAGGAGGACGGGCCTGATGGCCATCGGCGTGAAAGTGATGAAGCGGCCCGGGGCCGAGGTCTCCTACCTGCGCGCCACGCTCAAGGGCATGGCACTCACGTTGAGTCACCTGTGGCGCCCCAAGGTGACGATGCAGTATCCCGAAGAAAAGAGCAGCAAGGACTGGACGCTCTCGCCGCGGTGGCGAGGCACGCACCGCATGCTCACGGACGAGCAGGGGCGTGCCAAATGCGTCGCGTGCGGCCTGTGCCCCCAGATTTGCCCGGCGAACTGCATCAAGCTCGTGCCCGGAGAAGACGAGCAGGGTAACCGCTACCCGCTGATCTACGAGATCGACGAGTTCCGCTGCGTGTTTTGCGGCTACTGCCAGGAGGTCTGCCCCGAGGAGGCGATCCACGTGGGCGTACACTACGAGAACTCGGAGTACTCGCGCGACCGGTTCGTGTACGATCTCGAGCGGCTGTGCGCACAAACGCATCCCGTCTCGACGCTGTGGGATCCCTCCGATCCGAAGGGCGAGTAAGCGGTGGACGGGACGCTGATCATCTTCTGGGGGTTCGCGGGACTGGCCGTGGTGAGCGCCCTGTCCTGCATCACCCGCCGGAGTCCCGTGGCCAGCGCGCTCTGGCTGGTCGTGACGCTGTTTTCGCTCGCGGCGCTGTTCGTGCTGCTCGACGCGCAGTTCATCGCCGTTCTCCAGGTGCTGGTGTATGCCGGCGCCATCATGGTGCTGTTCCTGTTCGTGATCATGCTGCTCAATCTCGGCCGCGCTGGACCGACCGACCTGAAAGGCCCGCTGGGCCTCATCGTGGGCGTGCTGCTCGCAGGGGGGCTCCTGGTCCAGCTGCTCGGATTGCGCCAGGCAGCGCCCGCCCCGGGGCTGGCGCTCGCGCCGGGAGTGGTGGCGCGCGCCGCGGCGGAGCAGGGTTTGGTGCCGGCCGTGGCGCGACCGTTGTTCGGGGCCTATCTCGTGCCGTTCGAGATCACCAGCATCCTCCTGCTCGCGGCGATGGTCGGCGCCGTCGTGCTCGCCAAGCGGAAGCTCTGATGCTCCTCGGACCGTCGCTGGCGGTGTCGGCCGTGCTCTTCGCCCTGGGCGTCGCCGGCGTGCTGCTCCGTCGTAACGCCATCGTCATCTTCATGTGCGTGGAGCTGATGCTCAACGCCGTGAACCTGACGTTCGTGGCGCTGGCACAGCAGCTCGGCGTCGCGGGGCAGATCTTCGTCTTCTTCGTGATGGCGGTCGCCGCGGCCGAGGCCGGCGTGGGGCTCGCGATCATGCTGGCCATCTACCGGCACCGCCAGACGGTCGATCTCCGAAGCATCAACCTGCTCAAGGGTTGATGCCCGCGCCGCCGCTGTCCCTCCTCTGGGTGGTGCCGGCCCTGCCGCTCGTGGGCTTCGTCGTGAACGGCACACTCGCGCTCACCCGGCCGACCGCGAAGCGCGTTGTGTCCATCGTCGGCGTCGGCACGCTGATACTGGCATTCGCCGCGGCCGGCATCGCCGTGGCCGAGCTCGCGCGACAGCACCCGACCGCCCCGCTCGTGTTCCGCTACTGGGAGTGGATCCCCGCGGGCGACCTACAGGTCGCCTTCGCGCTGCAGCTCGACCAGCTCGCCGCCGTGATGATCCTCGTCGTAACAGGCGTCGGCGCGTTGATCCACGTCTTCAGCGTCGGCTACATGCACGAAGACCCGGGCTATGCGCGCTACTTCGCCTATCTGAATCTGTTCGTGTTCTTCATGCTGATGCTGGTCCTGGGGGCCAACTTCCCGGTGATGTTCGTCGGCTGGGAAGGAGTCGGGCTCTGCTCCTACCTGCTCATCGGCTTCTGGTTCAACGAGCAGGTCAACGCCGACGCGGGCAAGAAGGCGTTCATCGTCAACCGCATCGGGGACTTCGGGTTCCTGGTGGCGATGTTTCTCATCTTCGCGCGCTTCGGATCGCTCGATTTCGAGACCGTTTTCGCCAAGGCGCCCGCCGCTCTCATGCCAGGCGGAGCGATCGTGACGGCGATTACGCTTTTCCTGTTCCTCGGCTGTACCGGCAAGTCGGCCCAGATCCCCCTGTACATCTGGCTCCCCGACGCGATGCAAGGCCCGACACCCGTCTCCGCGCTGATCCACGCCGCCACCATGGTCACAGCGGGCGTCTACCTGGTGGCCCGTTGTGGCGTGCTGTTCGCGCTGTCGCCGCTCGGCAGTGCCGTAGTCGCGGGAATCGGCGCGCTCACGGCGCTGTTCGCGGCCACCATCGCCCTCAAGCAATGGGACATCAAGCGCGTGCTCGCGTATTCCACCGTGTCCCAGCTCGGTTACATGTTCGTCGGCGTCGGCACCGGCGCGTACGCGGCCGGCATGTTCCACCTCGTGACCCACGCGTTCTTCAAGGCGCTGCTGTTCCTCGGCTCGGGGAGCGTGATCCACGCCATGCACCACGCCTACCACGCGACCCATACGCACGAGGACGCCCAGGATATGCGTAACATGGGCGGGCTCGCCCGCCATATGCCCTGGACGGCGGCGCTGATGTGGATCGCGACCCTCGCGATTGCGGGGATCCCGCCGTTCGCCGGCTTCTTCTCGAAGGACGAGATCCTCGGGGCGGCGTTCGCGGAGGCCACGGTCCGACCGCTGTGGTACGCGTTCTGGGGGATGGGCCTGGTGGCGGCCCTGCTCACGGCGTTCTACATGACCCGGCTCATGCTCTACACGTTCCACGGCCCGAACCGCACCGGCGAGCGCGAGCGGGAGCACCTGCACGAGGCGCCGCCCGTCATGACGGGGCCGCTGGCCCTGCTCGGCGTGCTGACGCTGGTCGGCGGCGCGCTCAACGTCCCGCACCTGTTCGGGGGCAACGCCTTCCTCGAGCACTGGCTCGAGCCGGTGACCGGCGTCGCGCACCGCCTCCGGCCGGCGCTCGAGGTCGCAGCGGCGACCGAGTGGACCCTGGTGGCGGGAGCAGTGCTGGTCGCGGCGCTGGGGATCTTCGGCGCGTTCCGCCTCCTCAAGCCCGAGGCGCTCGTTCCGGCGCGGCTCGCGCCGCCCGAGACCGGACTCGCACGGCTCCTTTGGAAGAAGTGGTACGTGGACGAGCTGTACGACGCGATCATCGTGCGACCGGTGACGTGGCTCTCGCGCGAAGTGCTCTGGAAGATCGTCGATGCCCGCATCGTGGACGGCCTGCTCGTGAACGGCACCGCCGCCGCCTCGCGGGCCGTCGGATGGCTGGGCAGCCGGCTGCAGACGGGCGAGGTGGGTGTGTACGTCGTGCTGTTCGTGATCGGCGTCCTGGCTGTGGTCCGCGCGGCGGTGCGCTAGCCCATGTATCGCCAGTGGGTGCTCACCGCCCTGCTCGCCTGGCCCGTGATCGCCGCGGTCGTGGTGCTGCTCGCTCCCGTGCGCTGGGCAAGGCACGTGGCGTTCGCCGCGAGCCTCGTCGAATTCGCGATCTCGGTACCCTTGTGGTGGACGTTCGCGCCGGCGGAGGGCATGCAGTTCATGCTCGACGTGTCGTGGATTCCGAGCTGGGGGATCCGCTACACGGTGGGCGTGGACGGGATTTCGCTCTTCATGGTCCTGCTCACCACGTTCCTGGTCCCTCTGTCCGTGCTCGGGAGCTTCGCCTACATCACGACGCGCGAGCGCGGGTTCTATGCGCTCATGCTCGTCCTGACGACGGGAATGATCGGGGTGTTCGTGGCCCTCGATCTATTCTTCTTTTACGTGATGTGGGAAATCATGCTCATTCCGATGTACTTCATCATCGGGGTGTGGGGCGGGGAGCGTCGCCTCTATGCGGCCATCAAGTTCTTCGTCTACACCTTCTTCGGCTCGCTCCTCATGCTGGTGGCCATCCTCGCGCTCGTCTACCTCGTGGGCCAGCGCACCGGCGTGTACTCGTTTTCGTACGCGCACCTGACGGCGCACATCGGCGGACTCGGGTCTCTCGCGTTCTGGCTGTTCGGCGCTTTTTTCCTCGCGTTCGCGATCAAGGTGCCGATGTTCCCGTTCCACACCTGGCTTCCCGACGCACACGTGGAAGCCCCGACGGCTGGGTCGGTGCTGCTCGCGGGGGTCCTGCTCAAGATGGGGACCTACGGCTTCCTGCGGTTCGCGCTGCCCCTCTTCCCGACCGTGGCGCTACACCCGGCGGTGCAGCGGGCCATCGTGGCGCTCTCGCTGATCGGCATTCTGTACGGCGGCCTGGTAGCGATGGTACAGCCGGACTTCAAGAAGCTGATCGCTTACTCCTCGGTCGCGCACCTCGGTTTCGTGATGCTCGGCATCTGGGCACTGACGCTCCAGAGCGTGCAGGGCGCGCTGCTGGTGATGATCAACCACGGCATCTCGACGGGCGCGCTGTTCTTCCTGGCCGGCATGCTGTACGAGCGGCGGCATTCGCGTCTGATCGAGGCGTTCGGCGGAATCGCGAAGGTCGTACCGCTGCTCGCCGCGGTGCTCACGATCGTCTCGCTCTCGTCGATCGGGCTCCCGGCCACGAACGGCTTCGTCGGGGAGTTCCTGGTGCTGCTGGGGACGTTCCAGACCTACCCCCTGCCGGCCATCATCGCCACGGCGGGCGTGATCGTGGCGGCCATGTACCTGCTTCCGGCGTTGCAGCGCGTGATTTTCAATCCCCTCGACAAGCCCGTGAACGCGAAGCTCGCCGACCTCTCGCTGCGTGAGATCGCAGTGCTCGTGCCGCTGCTCGCCTGCATCCTGTGGATCGGGGTGTACCCGAAGCCCATCCTGCAACGGATGGAGCCGAGCGCCCGGCAGCTCATTCAGTCGGTGCGGCTCAACGCGGCCTCGTTCACGGCGGCCCGGTGAGCCTCGACCTCGCGAACGCGCGCGACCTGCTCCGGGCATTGCTCCCCGAGCTGACGCTCACGCTGGTGGGCATGGTGCTCCTGCTCGTGATCGCGTGGCGGCACCGCACGCCCGCCGACCTGCGGGTGGCGGGGTGGGTCACCCTGGCGGGGCTCGCGGCCGCGGGTGCAGCGGCGTGGTGGTTGTGGTGGCACACGGCGCGCGCGATCGGCGCCCCGGCTATGATCGCGGTCGACGACTTCCGCTTCGTCACGGATGGGCTGCTCCTCGGCACCGCGGGCCTGACCGTACTGGTGTCGTTCGACTACCTCGAGCGCGAGCGCCTGCTCGCCCCGGAGTATTACGCGCTGCTGCTCTTCGCGACGCTGGGCACGATGCTCATGGTCGGCGGCGAGGATCTGATGGTCGTGTTCCTCGGGCTCGAGCTGATGTCCGTGGCGGTCTACGCGCTCGCCGGGATCAACCGCCACAGCGCCGCCGCCGCGGAGGCGGCGCTCAAGTACTTCCTCCTGGGAGCGTTCGCCTCCGGCTTCCTGCTGTACGGGATCGCGTTGGTGTACGGCGCGGCCGCCACCACGAACCTGAGCCAGATCGGCGTTCAGGTCAGGACGCTGGGGCTGGAGCACACTCCGATGCTCCTGATCGGGCTCGGCCTGCTGCTCGTGGGGTTCGGGTTCAAGGTGGCGGCGGTCCCGTTCCATATGTGGGCCCCGGACGTGTACGACGGCTCGCCCACCCCGGTCACCGGCTACATGGCGACGGCCGTGAAAGCCGCGGCGTTCGCGGCGCTGCTCCGCGTCCTGGGCGAAGCCTTCGGCGGTGTGCCGGCGTGGCACCAGATCGTCTGGTGGCTCGCGGTGGCGACCATGGTGGTGGGAAACCTGGTCGCGCTGGCTCAGCGGACCGTGAAGCGGATGCTCGCGTACTCGTCGATCGCTCACGCGGGATACCTGCTCGTCGCCGTCGCCGCCGGGACGAGGGCGGGCTCGGGGGCCTTTTTGTTTTACCTGGTTGCGTACACACTGACCACGCTCGCCGCGTTCGCGCTCCTCGCCGCGAAGGGACGGGACGGTGAGCGCGACGTGCTGATCGACGACCTCGCGGGCCTCGGGACACGACGGCCGGGGCTCGCGTTCGCGCTCGCGGTCTGCATGCTGTCCCTGCTCGGCTTCCCTGGGACGGCGGGATTCATCGGCAAGTGGTACATCCTCGTCGCCGCCACCGCCACCGGTCAGCTCCCGCTCGCCGCGATTCTCGTCCTTACGAGCGTGATCTCGGCGGGCTACTATCTCCCCGTGATCATGGCGATGTACATGCAGCCCGAGCCGTTCGAGCAGGCCCATTCGGGTATGCATATCGGTCGGCTGGGTGGCGCCGTGGTAGCGGTGTCGGTTGCCGGCTTGCTCGTCCTCGGCATTCGCCCGAATCGCCTGCTCGACCTGGCGAAGTCGAGCGGTGACGGGTTGCACGCCGTGCCGGCAGTCACGGCGCCCGCCCCGCCCTCATCCACGCCGCCGTCGCCCGCGCCGCCGGGGCGCTGACGCCGGGGTCCCCATGCACCCGCCCGCCGCCATCTTTCGCGAGTATGACATCCGCGGCATCGTGGGCGACCAGCTCACGCCGGAGGTCGCTCGCGCCATCGGCCAGGCCATCGCGACGCTCGGCTGGCAGCGCCTGGGGCGCGCGCCGCGGCTCGCCGTCGGCCGGGACAACCGCCCCTCCGGGCCTGGGCTCGTGCACGGCTTGCTCTCGGGCATCGAGGCCGTGGGCGGCCACGGCGTCGACGTGGGCGAGCTGCCGACGCCGGCGCTCTACTTCGCGACCCACGTGCTCAACGTGGACGGCGGCGTCCAGGTGACCGGCTCGCACAATCCGCCCGAGTTCAACGGCTTCAAGTGCGTCCTCGGCGGCGACGCAGTTGCCGGCGCGGACATCCAGGATCTCCGGCGTCTCATCGAAGAGGGACGCACCCCCGGCCGCCCCGGTGGCGGGCGCAGTGAGGACAGCTCGATCTTGCCGCGCTATCGGGACGCGATCGTGCAGCGCAACGGCCCGCTGCCCCGCAAGATCAAGGTCGTGGTGGACTGCGGCAACGGCGTCTCGAGCGTCATCGCGGTGGACGCGCTCCAGCTCCTGGGCGCCGACGTCGTCCCGCTGTTCTGCCAGTCCGACGGCACGTTCCCGAACCATCACCCCGATCCCACCGTGGTGGAGAATCTGCGCGACTTGCAGGCGGCCGTGCGTCGCGAAAAGGGAGAACTCGGTATCGCCTTCGACGGCGACGGCGACCGCATTGGTGCCGTGGATGAGCAGGGTCGCCCCGTGTTCGGCGACCAGCTGCTCGTGCTGCTCGGCCGCGACCTGGCACGCCGCATGGGTCCGGGTCACGCCGTGATCTTCGACGTGAAGTGCTCCGAGGTGCTCCCGCGCGAGCTGACGCGGGCGGGCCTCGTGCCCACCATGTGGAAGACCGGCCACTCCCTCATCAAGCAGAAGATGAAAGAGAGTGGCGCACCGCTCGCGGGCGAGATGAGCGGCCACATGTTCTTCGGTGGCGACTGGTACGGTTTCGACGACGCGCTGTTCGCCGCGGCCCGCTTGCTGCGCTACATCGCGGAGCAGGGAGGGCCTCTCTCCCGGCTCCTCGCCGATCTTCCCGTCACCGTGGCCACGCCCGAGCTGCGGGTCGACTGCCCCGACGATCGGAAATTCGAGATCGTACAGCGTGCCGCGCGGCACTTCGCCGCCAAGTACCCCGTGTCCACGCTCGACGGCGTCCGCATCACCTTCGCGCAGGGGTGGGGACTGCTGCGTGCGTCGAATACCCAGCCGGTGCTGGTGCTCCGCTTCGAAGCGGCCACCGCGGCGGCGCTCGCTTCCTACCGGACCGAAGTCGAGAGCTGGCTGGCGGCTCAGAGCCCGGGCGCGTGAAGGCCGTCGTCCGCCGCCGGGCCCTGCTCGTCGGAGTCGGACTCCTGGTTGCGGGGCTCGTGGGCGGGCGCTGGCTCGCCCTCGAGACCGCCGAGCGCGCGTGGGGGGCGAGCCTGCCCGGCGGCACCGCGTACCTCGCGGCCCGGGACTTCGCCCGGCTGGTGTCGGGGCTGCTGCTCGTCGGCGCGATCGCCTGGGGCACGGCGAATCTCCTGTTCGTCTACCGCTCGATCGGCTCCATGCAGCTGTCTCGTCGGCTCGGCGACCTGGAGATCGTCGAGGCGGTGCCGCAACCGCTGTTGCTCGCGGGCACGATCGCGTGCGGTGTCGTGTTCGGGTTCCTGCTCACGCTCGGCACCGGCGATTGGTGGATGCCGGCGGCGCTCGCGTCGCGCCCACCGACCTTCGGCATCACGGACCCCGTGCTGCAACAGGACCTGGGCTATTACCTGGGACGACTGCCCTGGACCGAGCGGCTGCGAGAGCTTGCGCTGGTGGCGGTGTGCTCTGCCGCGGTCGTGGTCGCGCTGCTCTACGTGGGAATCGGGTCGCTGCGGTTCCGTCGCTGGCTGCCTTACGCGAACGCGCACGCCCGGGCGCACCTCGGCGTACTGCTCGCCCTGCTCGCGCTCACACTCACCTGGGGCGCCCTGCTCGATCCCGCGGAATCCGTCGCCGGACTGCACGGAGCGCTGACGCGGCGTGCGCTCGATGCGCGTCTCGCCGCCGCGCCGATCGTCACGGGCGGAGGCGTCGCGGCGACCGTCGTGAGCCTCGTGTGGGGCTTGCGAGAGAGGCCCGTGCTGCTCATCACCACCTGGGGCGCCCTGGTCGTCGCGTCGCTGCTCGGATTCGCCGTCATTCCCGGCTCTCTGGCGAGTGCCGGCCCGCGCGGTCGAAACGGGGCCGATCCCGACACGGCCCTTGTGGCGGAGCGGCGGCGGCTCGAAGGGCTCGCCTTCGGCGTCACGACGCTCGTGGAGCGCGCGCCGCCGGGCTTCCCGGGCCCCGAGGCGGCGGCGACGGCCATCCCCATCTGGGACGCCCAGCGGGTCCTCGCGGCGGCCGCCTCCCGGCGTAGTCTCGTCCGCCCGCAGTCGGCGCCCACGGCCGCGGGCCTGTCGCCGCACTCCTTGGGCGACGGAAGAGCCACTTGGCTCGTGGCGCTCCGCCCCGACTTCGACAGCCTCGCACTCCGGCAGGCGCTGCCCGGTTGGGTTGCGATCCACCGCGGCGCGTCGGCCCACGTCGGGCGACCGCTGGCGGCCGTCGAGGACGACACCGTTCTCACCTTCGCACCGGTCGCGACGCGCGATTCCACAGCGTGGTTCGGCCCCCGGTTCGCGGAGTTCGCAGTCGCGACCCCCGACAGCTGGCCGGCGCTGCGGCACTCGGGAATCGCCCTGACGGGGTGGTGGCGCCGGACCGCGCTCGCGTGGGCCTTGCAAAGCCCGGCGTTGGCGCGCCACGAGACCGACGGCTTGGTCCTCCTGTGGCGGCGGGACGTGTTGGAGCGGCTGGAGCGGCTTGCACCGATCGCTTCGTTCGACGCCGCCGCCCCCGTGATCGCCGACAGCGCCCTGTGGTGGGTGGCGTACGGGTACTTCACGGCGGACGTGTTTCCGCTCGCCGGCCCGGTGGACGACGGGAGAGGCGGCCGCGATTCGGTGCGGTACCTGCACGCCGGCCTGGTCGGCGCCGTGAACGCCGCCGACGGGGACACGCGGCTCTACCTCTCCCCCGGGGCCGACTCGCTCGCCGCCGCGTGGGCGCGACTCCTCGCGCCGCTGATTCGACCGCTCGACAGCCTGCCCCCGGCCCTGCGCGCGCAGCTCCCGTTCCCCGGGCGAGCGTTCCGCGCGGCAACGGCGCTCGTGGAGCGCTGGCGCACGGACACGACGGCGTGGAGCTCGCGACCCAGGGACCCCTTCGACCTCGTGGCACCCACCGTCGAAGGCTCGACGGAGGCGCCCCACGTGTGGATGGCCCAGGGGTTCGAAGCGGGAAGCACGCTCGCGGCCCTCGTGGCGGCGACGATGACACCCGATGGGCCTCGCGTGTCGGTGTGGCGGCCCGGCCTGACCGCACGCCTCCCACCGGTGCTGGTCGGCTCCCCCAACACGACGGCACCCGGCGTGCCCCGACTCTGGAACGTGGCCCGCGCCCTGTTCTCCGGGCAAGCGCTGTTCACGCAAGCCCCCACCGGGAGTCCACCCACCGGCATCGACACGGTGTTTCTCTCGTGGGGCGAGCACCGCGGGCAGGGCAGGAGCGTGGCTGCCGCCCTCCGCAGCCTTCTCGCCTCGAGTGGCGAGACACGATCACCTGCCGACACTGCCTTGGCCGCGCGGTGGCGACTGGCGCAGCAGCTCGCGGCGCAGGCCGATGCGGCCCTCGCCGCGGGCAATCTGGAGAGGTTCGGCCAGCTGTATGCCCAGTTGAAGGACTTGCTCGGCCTGGGGCGCCGCAAGCTTGCTCCCGCCCCCGAGCGCCGCTAGTGCCGTTCCAACCCCCAATCCTAGGCACGGATCTGGACGTACTTCACAACCGGTTGGAACGGCACTAGGTTGCGCCGCCGTGAACGAAGGCACCATTGTGGTCGCTCTCGGCGGCAACGCCGTCGCCCCGCCGGAGGAGCGGCCCACGATCTCGAACCAGTTCCGCCACACGCGGGCGAGCCTCGCCCCGATCGTGGATCTGGCGCGTGAGGGGTGGCGCATCGCCCTGGTCCACGGCAACGGCCCGCAGGTGGGAGACGAGCTGGCCCGCAACGAAATCGCCGCCGACCAGGTGGAGCCGCTGCCGCTGGGCGTCCTCGTGGCCGCTACAGCCGGCTGGATGGGCTACATGATCCAGCAATCGCTGCAGAACGCGCTCGCCCGTGCCGGCGTCACGCGCCAGGTGGTCACGCTCATTACCCAGACGCTGTGCGACCCGCAGGACCCGAACCTGCGCAGTCCCACGAAGCCGATCGGCCACGCGCTCGATCCGGCGCGGGTGGCGCGACTCCAGGCGCGGGGCGTTCCCGTGAGGGAGGAGCAGCGGGGCCGGTGGCGGCGGCTCGCGCCCAGCCCGCGACCGATCGCCGTGGTCGAGCGGGAGTTGATTCACCACCTCGTCGCCGCCGGACACATCGTGGTCGCGTGTGGAGGAGGCGGGCCCCCCGTATACGACGACCCGACCCTGCGCCTCGAGGGACTGGACGCCGTCGCCGACAAGGACCGTGTGGCGGCCATCCTCGGCCGGGACATCGCCGCCGACGCGCTGCTGATCCTCACGAATGTTGACGCCGTGTACCACGCCTTCGGTACGCCGCACCAAAAGGCCATCCGCCGCTTGAGCCTCGCCCAGGCGGATCATCTGCTCGCCGGAAAGGAGCTCGGCACCGGCAGCATGCGGCCGAAGGTCGAAGCGGCGGCCGCCTTCGTCCGCACGGCCGCTGGAGAGCGAGTCGGAGAGCAGCGCGCCATCATCGCCGACCTGTCCCAGGGACTCGCGGCGTTGCGGGGCGAGGCCGGCACCACTATCACGAGGGACGGAGTGTGAATCTCCACGAATACCAGGCACGCGATATTCTGCGGCGGTACGGCATCCCGGTGCCGCCCGGAGAGGTCGCGACCACGGCGGACGAGGCCCGCGCGATCGCCGCGCGCCTGGGCGGCGGGGGCGGGGGCGGGGGCGGGGGCGGGGGCGGGTCCGTGGTGGTGAAAGCGCAGGTGCATGCCGGCGGGCGGGGCAAGGCCGGCGGTGTGAAGCTCGCCGCGAACGCCGACGAGGCCGCCGCGCACGCGGCCAAGATCCTGGGCATGACCATCAAGGGCCTCGTCGTGCGTCGGGTGCTCGTGGCGCCTGCGGCCGACATCGCCACCGAGAGCTACGTGGGCATCATCGTCGACCGGACCTCCCAGCGTCCCGTGCTGATGGTGAGCGCGGCCGGCGGCATCGACATCGAAGAGGTCGCGGCCCGGACACCGGAGAAGATCCACCGGCTGGCGGTGGATCCCCGCTACGGCCTGCTCGCGCATCAAGCCCTGGGGCTCGCGCTGAAGCTTTACCGCGACATCGCACAGGCACGCACCGCGGCGGATATCATGCAGCGGCTGTACACGGCCTTTTATGCCGTGGGCGCCTCGCTCGCGGAGATCAATCCGCTCGTCACCACACGCGACGGCGCGGTCGCCGCCCTCGATGCCAAGATCGTGATCGACGACAACGAGCTCGACCGTCGCCCTGACATCGCCGCGCTGCGCGACTCGAGCGCCGATGCTCCCTCGGAGGTCACGGCACGCGAGGCCGGGCTCACCTTCATCAAGCTCGAGGGCAGCGTGGGCTGCTGCGTGAACGGCGCCGGGCTCGCGATGGCGACGATGGATCTGGTGAAGTACTACGGCGGCGAGCCCGCCAACTTCCTCGACATCGGCGGGAGCTCGAACCCTCAGAAAGTCGTCAGCGCCCTCCGGATCATCACCGCGGACCCGAGCGTTCGAGCCATCCTGTTCAATATCTTCGGGGGCATCACTCGGGGCGACGACGTGGCCAACGGGATCGTCCAGGCCACGAAGGCATTACCGCTCAAGGTGCCGCTCGTCATCCGACTCACCGGCACCAATGAGGAATTGGGCGTCCAGATCCTCACGCAGGCGGGCTTCTCGGCGCTCACCGATATGGACGAGGCGGTGAAGCAGGCCGTCGCCCGGGCGAAGGCCGCGTGAGCGTCTTCGTCGATCAGCAGACGCGCCTGGTGGTGCAGGGCATCACCGGTCGCGACGGCTCCTTCCACACGCGGCAGATGATCGGCTACGGCACCAAGGTGGTGGCCGGGGTCACGCCCGGCAAAGGCGGACAGCTGTTCGAGGGCGTGGTCCCGGTGTTCGACACCGTCGCCGACGCGGTGCGTGAGACGCGGGCCAACACCTCCGTGATCTATGTCCCGGCTGCGGTCGCCGTCTCGGCGATCTTCGAGGCCGCGGATTCCGGCATCCTGTTGATCGTATGCATCACGGAGGGGATTCCGGTGCTGGACATGACGCGCGTCCTGCCGTATCTGCACGAGCGCGGCGCCCGGTTGATCGGACCCAACTGCCCCGGGCTCATCTCCCCGAGCAGGAGCAAGGTGGGCATCATCCCCGGCAACATCTGCCTGCCCGGCCGGGTGGGCGTGGTGTCGCGCAGCGGAACGTTGACGTACGAGATCGTGCACCAGCTGTCCACCCAGGGGTTGGGTCAATCCACCTGCGTGGGGATCGGCGGGGACCCGCTCATCGGCACGAACTTCATCCACTGCCTCTCGGCCTTTCAAGCGGACGCCGAGACCGACGCAGTCGTCATGATCGGTGAGATCGGTGGCACCGACGAGCAGCAGGCCGCCGACTTCGTGCAGCAGGCGGTGACCAAACCCGTGATCGGCTTCATCGCCGGCCAAACCGCCCCGCCCGGGCGTCGCATGGGACACGCCGGCGCGATCATCTCGGGCTCGAGCGGTACCGCCGCCGAGAAAATGGCGGCGCTCGCGCGAGCGGGCATCGCCGTCATGAAACGGCCGGCGGACGTCGTGCCGCTCCTCAAGGAGCGGCTGTGAAGCTCCGCGACGTGCTCAAGTCGGAGCACATCCTCGTCCCGCTCCACGCCACGACCGTGAAAGAGGCGACCGAGCGGCTGGCCGAACGCCTTATCGAGGCGGGCGCGGTGGCCGATCCCCAGCGCCTCAATGCCGTGATCCGGCATACGTGGCCCGAGGACATGGTGAGCGTCGGCGAGCACGCGTTTCTCCCTCACTTCCGCACCGAGGCGGTGCGCGGCCTGGTGACGGCAGTCGGCATCTCCGCCACACCGATCCGCTGGGAGAAAGACCCCCAACGGACCGCGCGGGTGGTGATCTTCATTGTGGCGCCGATGCGCGACGCCGCCTTATACCTCCAGGTCGTGGGGGCGTTCGCCCGCACGCTGGCGCATCCCGATACGGTGCTCGGGCTGCTCGCGGCGCGCACCCCGGAGCAGGTCGTCACGCTCGCCGCGCTGGATGCGGTGGAATTGCCGAGCCAGCTCACGGTGCGGGACGTCATGACCGCCCAGGCGATCACCGTCGGCCCGGAGCGCACGCTGGGCGATGTCGCCCGCCTCATGGTGGAGCACGACATCCGTGCGCTGCCGGTGGTGGACGACGGCGGCTCGCTCATCGGGATGATCACGCACCGCGAGCTGTTGCGCTTCCTGATCCCGCACTTCGTACAGCGCACCAAGACCGGGGAGTTTCACATCCCCACGCGCTCCCAGCTGCAGCGCGGCTCCACCGATCCGCAGCTCATTCCGGCGAAAGAGGCCATGGCCCGGTCGGTGCTCTGCCTCGCGGAAGACCAGACGCTCGCGGACGTGGCGAATCTGATGAGCTCCAAGGACGTCGACCGCTTCCCCGTCGTTCGCGAGGGCGTGGTCGTTGGGTTCCTGACCCGGGCCGACGTGGTCCGCCGCCTCATCGCCTCTTAGCCCCTTAGCCCCTTAGCCCCTAGCCCCTTCACATGCTCACGCTCGCCATCATCAAGCCCGACGCGGTCGCCCGCGGTCTCGCGGGAAAGATCCTTGCGCACCTCGAGGCGGCGGGGTTCGCCGTCCGCGCCGCCCGCCTCATCAAGCTCACCACCGCGCAAGCCGAGGCCTTCTACGAAGTGCATCAGGCCCGTCCTTTCTACCGCTCTCTGGTGACCTTCATGACATCGGGGCCCGCACTGGCCCTCGCGCTCGAGCGGGACGACGCCGTCGCGCGCCTGCGGGAGGTGATCGGTGCGACCGACCCGGCCGAGGCGAAGCCCGGCACGGTGCGGAAGCTGTACGCCGAGTCCAAGGAGCGGAACGCGATCCATGCCTCGGACGCACCCGAGAACGCCGCCCGCGAAGTGGCCTTTTTCTTTCCGGAGGGCGAGTTACGCGACCTCCACGGCCGCCCATAGCAGTTCGCTTGACGCAAGTGCCACAAGGGTTTAGCTTCGGTTGCTCATGTTACAGGTCGACCTCCGAGAGCTCGCCCGTGGTCCGGTGGAAACCCAGGGCCAGCTCGCAGGGAGCGATCCCCTGTTCGAGGGCCTCGACGTCGTGCTGGCCGAGCCGGTGCGCGTGGCAGGCCGTTTGCAAGGTGCCGGCGAGGGACGATTCTACTGGCGCGGCTCCCTCAGCACGCGCATGGCGGGGCAGTGCCGGCGGTGCCTCGCGCCCGTACCCATCCCGGTCGTGGCGACCGTCGACGCGCTGTTCTCCGGGGACCCCGACGCCCTGGAGGACCCGAGCTCGTATCCTCTGGCGCCTGACGCGACCGAGATCGACCTCCGTCCCGCGGTGCGGGAGGAGTTGCTGCTCGCCGTACCCCGGTGGGTAGTCTGCCGGGACGACTGCCGCGGGCTGTGCCCGCGTTGCGGGAAAGACCTGAACGCGGGCCCGTGTGGCTGCCCACCGGCCGTGGACCAGGGCTGGCAAGGGCTGGCCGCTCTCAAGGACAAGCTCCGAGACTGAAAAGGATGATCTCATGGCCGTACCGAAACGAAGGACATCCAAGCGGAAGAAGCGCGCACGCCGCACGCATTACAAGGCGGCCCCGATCGCGCTGCAACCCTGTCCGCGCTGCGGCGACCTGAAGCGCCCCCACCGGGTCTGCCCGACCTGCGGCTACTACCGCGACGAGCAACGCCTGCCGGTCGAGGACGCCTGACGGTGATTCGGATCGCGCTGGATGCGATGGGCGGCGACAACGCACCGCGCGTGGAAGTGGAGGGGGCCGTGCAGGCTCTGCGCGACCTCCCCGCAACCTTCCGCATCCAGCTCGTCGGGCGGACCGCCGACATCGAAGCGGCGCTCAAGGCATCCGGCGGCGCGAACGTCGATCGCAGCCGCCTCGAAGTGGTCGAGGCGCCCGAAGTGGTGGGGATGGGCGAGAAGCCGCTGGCCGCTGTCAAGGGCAAGCCGCGGTCCTCCATAGCGGTCGGGCTCGGGCTGCAGAAGCAGGGTAAATCGGACGCCTTCATTTCGGCGGGCAACACCGGCGCGGTGATGGCCGCCGCGACGCTGCTGCTACGGCTGCACGAGGGCGTGCAGCGGGCGGCGGTCGGCCCGCTGTTCCCGACCGCGGTCCATCCCGTACTGGTCATCGACGGCGGCGCGAACGTGGACTGCGACGCCCGCGAGCTCGTGGGGTTCGCCCATCTCGGCTCGGTGTACGTGCGCGATGTGCTGGACCGGTCGGAGCCGGGCGTCGGCCTCATGAACGTCGGCGAAGAGGACGAGAAGGGCAACGCGGTGGTCAAGGAAGCGCACCAGCTCCTCATGCAGACGCCGAGCATCAAGTACGTCGGGAACGTCGAAGGCCGCGACATCCTGGCGGGCCAGTGCAAGAAGGGGCGGATCGACGTCGTCGTGTGCGACGGCTTCGTGGGCAATGTCATCCTCAAGTTCTACGAGTCCGCCGGCCGGATGTTCATGGGCATGATGAAGCAGGCGTTCCCGGACGTCCTGGGTCGGCCGGAAGCACGGCAGCTCTTCAAGTTCCTCGACTCCTCCGAGTACGGCGGCGCGCCCCTGCTGGGCGTGAAAGGCGTGGTGATCATTTGTCACGGCGCCTCGCCCGCGCGCGCCGTCATGAACGCCGTACGGGTCGCGGCGCACATGGTGGAGAGCCATCTCGATCAGGACATCGGCGCCGAGTTGGCGGGGGGACGCACCGCCCGGTGAAGCGCCCGATCGCGGAGCTCCGGGGGACCGGTCGCTACACGCCCAAGCGCGTAATGACGAACGACGAGTTCTCGAAGATCCTCGACACGTCGGACCAGTGGATCCGCGAGCGCACCGGGATCCGGGAGCGGCGGGTGGCGGCGCCCGACGAATCCAACGCCTGCATGGGCAAGGCCGCCGCGGAGCAGGTACTGCAGGAGACGGGCCTCACGCCCCTCGATCTCGACGCGCTCGTGGTGGCCACCTGCTCGCCCGATCGGCTCCTCCCCTCACAGGCCTGCGATCTCCAGGCCCTGCTGGGCGCCAAGCACGCGGTGGCGTTCGACGTCCAGGCCGCGTGCACGGGCTTTCTGTACGCGCTCAACGTCGCCGAAGGGCTGGTGGCTTCGGAGCAGGCCGAGCAAGTGCTCGTCGTGGCCTCGGAGAAGCTCACGTCGATCATGGATTGGACCGACCGCGCGACGGCTGTGCTGTTCGGCGACGGAGCCGGAGCGACCCTGGTGCGCAAGAGCACCGGCGGGCGCGGCATCCTGTCGAGCTACATGAAATCCGACGGCGCGCTCGCCGAGCTCTTGTACCGCCCCGGCGGCGGCGCCACGCACCCGCCCGACGCCGCCTTGCTCACCGACCATTCCTATTACATCCAGATGGCGGGGCGCGAAGTGTTCAAAGCCGCCGTCCTCTCCATGGCGGACGCGTGTGACAAGGCGCTCGAGCGCGCCGGTCTCACCAGCGCCGACATCGACCTGCTGATTCCCCACCAGGCGAACATCCGGATCATCGAGGCCACCGCCAAGCACGCCGGCGTGCCGATGGACAAGGTGTATGTGAACGTGGATCGCTACGGCAACACGTCGGCGGCGTCGGTCGCAATCGCGCTCGACGAGGCGGTCCGCTGCGGACGACTCAAACCGGGCATGAAGGTGATGTTCTGCGCATTCGGCGCGGGGCTCACCTGGGCGAGCCTGGTGGTGCAGTGGTAGCCGCGAAGACCACGGTTTGGCTCTGCCCCGGACAGGGTGCACAAAAAGTCGGGATGGCCAAAGACCTCGCCGAGCGGTTCCCGGAGGCGCGGCAGACCCTCCGGGCGATCGACGAGACCCTGCGCTTCCCGCTCAGTCGGCTGATGTTCGAAGGACCCGAGGAGCGGCTCACGGCAACCGAGAACGCGCAGCCGGCGATCCTGGCACACAGCGCGGCGGTGTTCGCCATCGTGGGAGCGACGGTCGACGGCGCCGCCGTCGCGGCCGCGGGACACTCACTCGGCGAATACTCGGCGTACATCGCCGCGGGGGCACTCGCGCCCACCGACGCGGCCGCCCTGGTCCGGCGGCGCGGCGAGTTGATGCAGCAGGCCGGCACGGAGCGCCCAGGGACCATGGCGGCGGTGCTCGGACTCGCGACGGCCGAGGTCGAGGCGGCGTGCCGCGCCGCGTCGAGCGGAGGCGCGGTGGTCGTGGCCGCCAACCTGAACGCGCCCGACCAGACCGTGATCTCGGGCGATCCCGAGGCCGTGGCGAAGGCGGGGGCGGCGTGCAAAGCGCGCGGTGCCAAGCGCGTGGTGCCACTCAAGGTGAGCGGCGCGTTTCACTCATCCCTCATGGCGCCGGCGGCGAATCACCTGCGGCTGGCCCTCGAGCACGCGCCGTTCCAGGACCCGCTGTTCCCGGTGATCGCCAACGCGACGGCCGAGCCCGTGCGCGACGCGACGCGGGCGCGCCGCCTGCTCGCCGACCAGCTCACCGCCCCCGTCCGTTGGGTCACCTGCATGCAGCGCGCCGCCGAGCTCGCCGGAGCGGACGCCCGGTTCATCGAAGTCGGGCCGGGGAACGTGCTCGCCGTGCTGCTGCGGCGCATCGTGCCCGGTGCGACCGTCACCTCCCTGGGAACCGCCGACGAGGTGGCGGGCTTCCTGGAGGCGGCCTGACGCAAATGCGGAATGCGGAGTGCGGAATGCGGAATTGCAAGGAGAGTTCCACACTCGGGGCAGGGTGGGGATGAGAATCGACTTGTCCGGAAAAGTGGCCGTCGTCACGGGGGGGAGCCGCGGCATCGGGCACGCCATCGCGCAGGCGCTGGCCGTGGCGGGCGCCCAGGTCGCGATCCTGGGGCGGGACGCCCCCAGGGCCCAGACGGCGGCGCACGCCCTGGCCAACGGCGCGGCGCGCGGCTACGGCTGCGACGTGGCCGACGCTGCCCAGGTAGAGACGACGATCGCCGCGGTAGAGCAGGACTTCGGGCGGATCGACGTGGTCGTGAACAACGCCGGGACCACGCGCGACAACCTGCTGTTCCGGATCGGCGAGGACGACTGGGACACCGTGATCGACACGAATCTGAAGGGCGCGTTCCTCGTGACCAAGCACGCGGCTCGCGGGATGATCAAGCGCCGCTGGGGACGGATCGTCAACATCACGAGCGTGGTAGGCATCTACGGCAACAAAGGGCAGTCCAACTACTCCGCGTCCAAGGCCGGCCTGATCGGCTTCACCAAGTCCGTCTCCAAGGAGCTGGCCTCGCGCAACGTGCTGGTGAACGCCGTGGCACCCGGATTCATCGATACGGAGCTCACCCGCGCCATCCACGGCGACGCGCGGGCGGCCCTGCTGGCGGCAATCCCGCTGGGCCGGCTGGGGCAGGGGTCGGATGTCGCCGCGGCGGTGCTCTTTCTCGCGTCCGACTTTGCGAGCTACATTACGGGTCAGGTGCTGGTCGTCGACGGCGGGATGGTGCTGTGATCGTTTTCCCACACCCCATTGAGGGCACCCATGGCAATGGACATGAAGCAGCTCGAGGAGAAGGTCAAAGACATCATCGTCGAGGAGCTGGGGGTGGAGCGCGACAAGCTCACCTCTGACGCGAGCTTCATGGAGGACCTGGGCGCGGACAGCCTCGACACGGTGGAGCTGGTAATGGCCTTCGAGAAGGAATTCGACATCGACATTCCGGACGAGGAAGCTGAGAAGCTGCGGACGGTGGGACAGGCGCTGCAGTACCTTCACGAGAAGATGGGGAAATAAGCGCATGGCGCGACGGGTCGCGATCACGGGCCTCGGGTTCGTGACGCCGTTGGGTACCGACGTGCACAGCACCTGGGAGGGCCTGGTCGCGGGCCGCTCGGGTGCCGGGCCGATCACGCGGTTCGACCCGGTGCGGAGCCCGGTGAAGTTCGCGTGCGAGGTGAAGGGGTTCGAGCCGGCGCGGTTCCTCGACAAGAAAGAGATCCGCCGCTACGACCTGTTCGCGCAGTTCGCGCTCGGCGCCGCGGAGCAGGCGGTGACGGACGCGTGCCTCGCGAACAACTGGGACAAGGTAGACCTGAAGCGTGTCGGCGCCATCGTGGGGACCGGGACCGGCGGACTCCAAACGTTCGAGGAGAACGCCCGGGCCCTGTTCGAGAAAGGCCCGAGCCGGGTCTCGCCATTCTTCGTCCCCATGTACATGCCGAACGTCGCCGCGGCGCTGATTTCGATGCGGTACGGGGCCAAGGGGCCGAATTACTGCACGGTGTCGGCGTGCGCGTCGTCGGCGCACAGTGTGGGGGACGCGCTCGAGCTGATCCGCCACGATCGGGCGGACATCATGATCGCGGGCGGCGCGGAGGCCGCCATCACGCCGCTCGCGGTCGCGAGCTTCGCGAACATGAAAGCACTGTCCGAGCGCAACGACAGCCCCGAAACCGCCAGCCGCCCGTTCGACAAGGACCGCGACGGCTTCGTGATGGGTGACGGCGCGGGAGTGTTGATCCTCGAGGAGTGGGAGCACGCGCGGCGTCGCGGCGCGAAGATCTACGCCGAGGTCGTGGGCTTCGGCCAGACCGCGGACGCGCACCACATCACCGCCCCCGCGCCGGACGGCTCCGGCGCCCAGGAGGCGATGCGTCTCGCCATGCGCGATGGAGGGATTCAGCCCGATCAGGTCGGCTACATCAACGCCCATGGGACGTCGACGCCGCACGGCGACGCCGCCGAGACCGCCGCCGTGAAGGCCGTGTTCGGCGACCGGGCCCGGAAGCTCATCTTTGGCTCCACCAAGTCCATGACCGGCCATTTGCTCGGTGCGGCCGGTGCCTTCGAGGCAGGCGTCTGCGCCCTCGTCGTTCAGACGGGCGTGGTCCCGCCGACCATCAACCAGTTCACGAGGGATCCGGCCTGCGACCTCGACTCGGCCCCGAACAAAGCCGTGAAGCGGCACGTGGACGTGGCGCTCTCGAACTCGTTCGGGTTCGGCGGGCACAACGTGACGCTCGCCATCCGGCGGGCGGCGTAATGGACGGACGGTCCGCACTCGCGCCCATCGCAGTCAAGGTCGAGCGCGGCGAGCGGTTGACGCGCGACGACGGGCTCGCCCTGTTTCACTCCACCGATCTGCTCACCATCGGGCGGCTCGCCGACCAGGCGAACCGGCGCCGCAACGGCGATCGCGTGTGCTTCGCCGCGAACCAGCACATCAACCCGACGAACGTGTGTGTGCTGCGCAACACCTGCGTGTTCTGCTCGTTCGCGCGCATGCCGCAGGAAGCGGGGGCGTACACACGCAGTCTCGACGAAGTCTTCGCCGAAGCCGACGCGGCGCGCGACAATCCGACGCGCGAGTTTCACATCGTGGGGGGCCTGCATCCCAAGCTCCGCCTCGCGTACTATGTCGAGATGTTCCGCGGCCTCAAGGCGCGCCACCCGCACGTGCACATCAAGGCGCTCACCGCGGTCGAGATCGCGCACCTCGCGCGCATCGAGAAGCTGTCGGTCGCGGAGGTCCTGCTCGCGCTGAAGGACGCGGGTGTCACGAGCCTCCCGGGCGGCGGCGCGGAGGTGTTCAGTCCCGCCGCGCGCGCCACGATCGCCGATAAGAAGCTCTCGGGCGAAGAGTGGCTGGCCGTGCATCGCGAAGCGCACCGGCTCGGCCTGCCGTCCAACTGCACCATGCTGTACGGACACGTGGAGACCATGGCCGATCGCGTGGACCACCTGCTCGCGCTACGGGCGCTCCAGGACGAGACGGGCGGCTTCCTCACCTACATCCCGCTCGCTTACCATCCCGACCACAACGAGCTGGGCGAGGCGCTCGGCCGCACCGGAACCGCGACGTCGGGCTTCGACGATTTGAAGAACATCGCCGTGGGTCGGCTCGTGCTCGACAACATTCCCCATGTGAAGACCCATTGGCCCATGGTGACGCCGTTCATCTCGCAGGTGGCGCTCACCTTCGGATGCGACGACCTCGAGGGGACGGTGGTGTTCGAGCGTGTATACCACGAGGCGGGCGCGGGGACCCCGATGTGGCTGTCGTACGATCAGATCGTCACGCTCATCCGGGGAGCGGGGAAAGAGCCCGTCGAGCGGGACTCGCTGTACCGGACCGTGCGCACGTTCGAGGACTGGGTTCCGGGGCACGGCGCGGCGCGGGCCGGGGGGCCGGAAGGACCAACCTTCCAGATTTCCCATCGTCCCCGGGCCGGCGCCCGGGGTCAGCACAACCTGCCCGTACTGCAGGGGGTCGACAGCGCCGAGTAAAGGACGAACTGACCCCGGGCTCGAAGCCCGGGGTGGCAAGGAAGACGGAGTCACATGCGATTGGGCCGCATCGGCTACATCAACTGTTACCCGATCTACGGAGCGATCGACCGCGGAGTCATCCCGCTCGCGGCGGAGCTCGTGACCGGCACGCCGTCGGAGCTCAACGACCTGCTGGCGGCCGGCGAGCTGGACCTCTCCGTGGTCAGCGCGGTCGAATACGCCCGCAACGCACGCGACTACGTGCTCCTGCCCGATCTCGCGATTTCGTGCGATGGTCCGGTGCGAAGTGTGGCGCTCTTCAGCCGGCGGCCGGTCGGACAGCTGGACGATCGGACGGTGCTGCTCACGGCCTCGTCGCGGACCGCGGTCGGCTTGCTCGACCTTCTGTGTCGCGACGTCTGGAAGATACGGCCCCATTTCGCCCGAGCGCGGGCGGAGGCGGCCGATCTCGACGGGCTGGCGCAGCTGCCGCACGAGGCCGTGCTGGTGATCGGCGACGCGGCGCTGCTCCTCGCCTCGCGGCACGTCTACCCCCACCGCTACGACCTGGGCGACGAGTGGAAGCGCTGGACCGGCCTGCCGTTCGTATTCGCCGTCTGGGCCGCGCGCCGAGCAGCGGACCAGCGCGCCGTGCGCGCCGTCCACCACACCCTGCTCGCCGCCCGCGACTGGGGGCTCGCCCACCTCGAGGTCCTGGCCGAGGCCGCCGCCCGCGCTACGGGCGTCGGCATCACCGATTGCCGCAGCTACCTCGCCGGACTCGATTATGCTCTGAGCGACAAGCACCTGACGGGGCTTACGGACTTCTTCCGCCGGCTGGCCGCGCGCGGCCTGGTCCCCGACGAATCGCTCCGGTTTCTCCAGGTCGCGTGACCATGATCGATCGCACGAGCCGCGAGTTTCGATCGTACGTCGAGCTGTACGAGCGGGCGTCGCTGCTCGAGCTGGGCAGCCTCGCCGACCAGGCGCGCTGGCGGCTGCATCCGGAGACTGCGGTCACCTACATCATCGACCGGAACATCAACTACACCAATGTCTGCGTCGCGGACTGCAAGTTCTGCGCGTTCTACCGGCGGCCGAAGCACGCGGAGGGGTACGTCCTCTCGTTCGAGCAGATCGGTGGCAAGATCGACGAGGTGAAGGCGCTGGGCGGCGTGCAGATCCTCATCCAGGGCGGCCACAACCCCTACATCCCGTTCGCGTGGTACCTGGATCTCATGCGTTACATCAAGCGGCACCATCCGATTCACATTCATGGGTTCTCGCCCTCGGAAGTGGACTTCTTCGCCGGTCGATTCGGGATGTCGATCGAAGAGGTCATCCGCGAGCTCGTGGCTGCCGGCCTCGACTCGATCCCGGGTGGGGGCGGGGAGATCCTCGTCCAGGAGATCCGCGACCGCGTTGCGAAGAAGAAGGCGGGCGCGGATCGCTGGCTCGAAGTGATGGAAACCGCCCACCGACTCGGGCTCAAGACCTCGGTCACGATGATGTACGGTCTCGGCGAGACGCCGGCCGACCGGATCGAGCACCTGTTCCGCGTGCGGGAAGTCCAGGCGCGGAGCGGGGGCTTCACCGCCTTCATTTGCTGGCCGCTCCAGCCCGAGCACACCGAGCTCGCCCATTTCGAGAAGACCGACGCGGTCACCTACCTCCGCACCCAGGCGATCGCGCGCATCGTACTCGACAACGTGCCCAACATCCAGGCCTCCTGGGTGACGATGGGACCGAAGATTGGCCAGGTCGCGCTCAGGTTCGGCGCCAACGACTTCGGCTCCCTCATGATGGAAGAGAACGTCGTCTCCGCCGCGGGGACGACATGGCGGATGACGCTCCCCGAGATGCAGCGGCTCATCGCCGACGCCGGCTACGTGCCGCGCCAGCGGCGTCAGGACTACAGCGTGATCGACGAGGCGGCCTGAGCATGGCCGACGTGCTGATCGTCGTCGGCTCCGAGAGCGACAAGCCGCGTATCGAGCCCGCCTTCGAGGTCCTGAGCAAGGCGGGCGTTTCGTACGAGTTCCACGTATCCTCCGCGCACCGGCAACCCGACCAGACCGCGGACCTCGTGAAGGGCGCTCGGAAGAAGGGGTTCAGGGTGGTGATCGCCGGTGCGGGGCTGTCGGCGGCGCTCCCGGGATTCGCCGCCTCGGTCACCGATCTCCCGGTGATCGGCGTGCCATTCGCGGCCGGGCCGCTGAACGGGCTCGACGCGCTGCTCGCCACCGCGCAAGTGCCGGGCGGCGTACCGGTGGCGTGCGTCGGGATCGACAACGCCAAGAACGCCGCTCTCCTCGCGGTCCGCATCCTCAAGGCCTGACATGCGGGTCGGGATCGGGTACGACTCGCATCGTTTCACCGAGGGGGAAGGCAAGAGGCTCATCCTCGGTGGCGTGGAGATTCCCCACCATCGTGGGCTGGTCGGACACTCCGACGCCGATGCGGTAGCGCACGCCCTGACCGACGCCGTGCTCGGCGCGGCCGGTCTGGGCGACATCGGGCAGATGTTCCCCCCGACGGACCCCCGCTGGCGCGACGCCGATTCCCTCGATCTGCTCAAGCGCGCGTACCTACGCGTCGTGGAGACGGGATTCACGTTCGTAAGCGCCGACATCACGGTGATCATCGAGCAGCCCAGACTCGCGCGCTACGTGGACGACATGCGCGAGAACCTCGCGGGCGCGCTCGTGAGCGGGTACTCGACCATCTCAGTCAAGGCGAAGACGAACGAGGGGATGGGCTGGATCGGCAAGGGCGAGGGGGTCGCGGTGCTCGCCGTGGCGCTGCTCGAGCAGGCCCGCGCCTGAGCGATCTCCTCGCGTTCCTCGAGCGCCTGCCGCCCGCACCGCTGTACGCTCTGATCACGGCGCTCGCGGCGCTCGAGACCTTCATTCCGCCGCTGCCCGCTGACACCGCCGTCGCGCTCGGGGCGTTCCTTGCCGGGCGGGGCCGGCTCAACCCCTGGACGGTGTTCGGTCTCACGTGGGTAGCGAACGTCGGCTCGGCGTCCCTGGTCTACTGGCTGGCACGCCGCTACGGACGCGATTTCTTCAAGGGGCCTACCGGCCGGCGGTTGCTCCCACCAGCCGTGCTGGCCCACATCGAAGCACAGTATGAACGGCACGGGAGCTACGGGATTTTCGTCTCCCGCCTGCTCCCCGTATGGCGCGCCGTAGTCCCGCCGTTCGCGGGCATCGCCGGGCTGTCCGCGCCGCGCGCCCTGATCCCGCTCGCCCTCGCATCGGCGCTGTGGTACGGCCTGCTGACGGTGTTCGTGGCCAGCCTGGGAACGAACCTCGCCGTCGTCCTGGCGGTGCTCGCCCGCGTCAACTGGGCACTTGGCGTGGCCGCCCTCGGCGCCATCATATTTCTGGCGGTGTGGATCGTGCGCCGGCTGAAGCGCTGACGCGTACCCGCCGAAAGGGCACCGCATGACCGACGCGTCGACAGATACCTCCGGTGTCAGGTTCCCCCCACCACTCATCTACGCCGGCGGGTTCGCCGCGGGGTACGGCGCCCACCGATTCTGGCCGATACGCTTGTGGCCGGAGCCGACGGCCGTCGCGAGCGTCGTCGGCTGGGGACTGCTCGTCGCGGGAGTGCTCCTCGCCGTCAGCGCGGCGTACCTGTTCCGCCGGGCGGGCACCACGCCCAATCCCACCAAGCCGACCGCGGCGTTGGTGATCCGGGGACCGTACCGCCGCACACGCAACCCGATGTACGTGGGCATGGCCACGCTGTACCTCGGCGGCACGTTGCTCCTCAACGACCCGTGGCCGCTGGCGTTTCTTCCCGTGGTCATGGCGATGGTCCGGCGCTACGTGGTCGCCCGGGAAGAGGCGTACCTCGAGCGCACGTTCGGGGACGCGTACCGGGCGTACAAGGCGCGGGTGCGCCGGTGGATCTGACGACCGAGGCGGCGTTCCGAGTCGAGCAGTTCCGCGACTACCTCGCCCTCGAAGCGGGCGACAGTGCCCACACCGTCGCCAACTACGTCCGCGACGTCCGGCGGCTCGCCGCCTATGCCGGGTCGAAGGGGGCACGCCGCCCGGAGGACGTGACGAGCGCCCTGCTGCGCGAGTTCGTCTACGCGCTGAAGGACCTGGGGCTCGCTCCGGCGACCATCCGGCGCCAGATCTCGGCCGTCCGCACGTACTACCGTTACCTCGTGGGCGAAGGCCACGCCGCGCGCGATCCAAGCGAGCGCTTGGAGTCACCGCGGCAGTGGCGCCGCCTGCCGACGGTCTTGTCGGTCGCCGAGATCGACCGCCTGCTCGCGGCACCCAATACGGACGAGCCGCTCGCGATCCGCGACCGGGCGCTGCTTGAATTCGCGTACGCGACGGGCGCCCGGGTGTCCGAGCTCGTGGGCCTGAAGCTGCAGGACGTTCTGTACGAGGACGGGCTTGCGCGCATGTTCGGCAAGGGCGCGAAGGAGCGCATCGTGCCCGTGGGCCGGCGCGCGTTGGGCGCCGTGGCGCTGTACGCGCGCGAGATCCGCCCTGGCCTCGACAAGGGCAACGGACACGGCCTCGTGTTCTTGAACGCCCGCGGCACGCCCCTGTCCCGGGTGGGTGCGTGGTCGATCATCAAGCGCGCGGCCCGGCTCGCCGGGCTGAGCAAGCGCGTGACGCCGCATATCTTGCGACACACGTTCGCGACACACCTGCTCGAGGGCGGCGCGGACCTGCGCGCTGTCCAGGAAATGCTCGGCCACGTGGACCTCGCCACTACGCAGCTGTACACGCACGTCGACCGCGACTATCTGCGGACCGTGCACAAGACGTATCATCCCCGAGGCTGAGCCCCGCGTGTCGCGCGCCTTCGTGAAGGAGGATCCCGGTGAGCCGGGGCCCCGCCGCAACTACGGGCTGCCGCCGCGCGACGACCCGGGCTTCGACGCGGCGGCGGCCGAAGCGCTGCTCGAGGCCGCCGGCGAGGGCGAGACCGCGAGCGCCGAGCGGGCGACCGGCTACTACTGGGGCGAGTCGAAACTGCGGCCGTATGTGGAGCGGATATTGGAACGCGCACAGGCCGCGGGGGATGAGCGGCTGGAGCGGCTCGCCCAGCGCTTCCTGAGCTGATGCCCGAGCTGCCGGACATCGCGCTATACCTTCACGCCCTCGCCCCTCGCGTCGTGGGCGCACAACTCGAGCGCCTCCGGATCGCAAGCCCGTTCTTGCTGCGGACGGCGGATCCGCCCGTGACGGATCTGTCGGGGCGCACGATCCGCGACGTCCGCCGCCTCGGCAAACGGATCGTCCTGGCGCTGGAGGACGACTACTTTGTCGTGCTGCACCTGATGATCGCGGGCCGGCTGCACTGGAAGCCCGCCGGCGCGCCCATCCCCCGTCGCGCGGGGCTCGCCGCGTTCGATTTCCCGGATGGCACATTGCTCGTCACCGAAGCCGGCACGAAGCATCGAGCGTCGCTCCATGTCGTCCGGGGCCTGCACGCCCTCACGGCCCACGACCCTGGTGGACTGGACGTGCTCGGCGCGACCCTCGAGCAGTTCCACGGGACGTTGACTCGAGAGTCGCATACGCTCAAGCGGGCCCTGACCGACCCCCGGCTCCTCGACGGGATCGGCAATGCCTACTCTGATGAAATCCTCCATGCGGCCCGCCTCTCGCCGCTCCGCCTCACGAGTCAGATCACGCGCGAGGAGAGCGAGCGATTGTTCCGCGCCGCACGGGAAACCTTGGCCACCTGGATGGAGCGGCTGCGCGCCGAAACGGGTGATGCGTTCCCGGAAAAGGTGACGGCCTTCCGGGACGGGATGGCCGTCCATGGCCGATTTCGCAAGCCGTGCCCGGTATGCGGATCGCCGGTCCAACGCATCCGGTACGCCGCAAACGAAGTGAATTACTGTGCCACCTGCCAGACGGGCGGCCGGCTGCTCGCGGACCGATCCTTATCGCGGCTCCTGAAGCAGGATTGGCCACGCTCGCTGGAGGAATTGGAAGAGCGCGCCCACTGACTCCGGGCGCAAGCCCGGGGACGCCGCTAGCTTTGTTGCATGCTCTTTGTTCTCGACAACTACGATTCCTTCACCTACAACCTCGTGCAGCTGTTCGGCGAGCTCGGCGCGGAGCCGGTCGTCTACCGCAACGACGCGCTCACCGTGGAGCAGGTCCTCGCGCTCAAGCCGACCGCGGCCGTGCTGTCGCCCGGCCCGTGCACCCCGGGGGAAGCCGGCATCCTGGTTCCGCTCGTGCAGGCCCTGGCCGGCAAGCTACCGGTCCTGGGCGTCTGCCTCGGCCACCAGGCGATCGGCGAGGCGTTCGGCGCTCGCGTGGTGCGAGCGGACCGGCTCATGCACGGGAAGACGTGCGAGGTGGTCCATGAAGAGGACGAGCTGTTCGAAGGCGTTCCCAGCCCCGTGACAGGCATGCGGTATCACTCCCTGGTGGTCGAGCCCGCTTCACTTCCCACGGACCTCGTCATCACCGCGTGGAGCGCGGACCGGCCGAAGGACGCGGAGATCATGGCGATGAAGCACCGCCGTCACGCGATCTACGGCGTGCAGTTCCACCCGGAGTCCATCGGCACCTCGCATGGGAGACAGTTGCTCGAGAACTTCCTGCGCATTGCGCACGCGATGGTGTGATGGCCTAAGCCGCGCCTTTTCAGCCGCTTAAGGCCGGGGGTAGACGCCACGGCACGGATTTTGTATGTTCCCCCGTGCCCGTCCTCGGCGTCGTTCCGGCGCGGCTGGGCTCCAGCCGCCTTCCTCGCAAGCCACTCCTGTCTCTGGCAGGCGAACCCCTCATCCTCTGGGTCGTTCGGCGAGTCGTTGAGGCGAGTGTGTGCGATCGTTTGGTGGTCGCGACCGACGCGCGCGAAATCGCCAGCGTCGTCGAGCGCGCCGGGTACGAGGCAGTGCTGACCTCCACCGACCATCAGTCGGGCACGGAGCGAGTAGCAGAAGTCGTTGGCAACAAATCATTTAGTTCATTCGATGTCGTGCTGAACGTGCAGGGCGACGAGCCGCTCGTTGCGCCCGCCGCCCTGAAGGGCGCCCTGTCGCGCGTGCGGAGCGGGGATCCGATCGGCACGGCGGCGGGGGATCTCGATGGTGCGCTCGCGGGTGATCCAAACCGTGTCAAAGTCGTGACGGACCCACGGGGCCGGGCGGTGTATTTCTCGCGAGCGCCGATTCCGTTCGATCGCAACGGCACGAGCGACGTGATCTACCATCAGCACGTGGGGGTCTACGCCTACACGCGAGAAGCGCTGGATCGCTGGATCCGACTCGCGCCGGTGCCGGAGGAGCGCTGGGAGCGGCTGGAACAGCTGCGACCGCTGCTGCACGGAATTCCGATCGGCGTAGCGCTGTTTGCGGGGCCCGCGGCGCCCGGGGTCGACACGGCAGACGACCTGCGTTATGCGGAGATACAGTTGACCCGCCAACTGAAGGAGGTGAGTCCGTGAGCTCGACGAAGTACATCTTCGTGACCGGCGGCGTCGTGTCGTCTCTCGGCAAGGGCATCGCGGCCGCTTCGCTCGGCCGCCTCCTGGTGGAGCGGGGTCTCCGGGTGACGATCCAGAAGTTCGATCCTTACATCAACGTGGATCCCGGCACGATGTCGCCGTTCCAGCACGGCGAGGTGTACGTCACCGACGACGGCGCGGAGACCGATCTCGACCTCGGCCACTACGAGCGGTTCATTGACCGCTCTTTGTCGCAGGTGAACAACGTCACCACGGGGCGGATTTATCTGTCGGTGATCACGAAAGAGCGGCGCGGTGAGTATCTCGGGTCCACCGTGCAGGTGATCCCCCACATCACGGACGAGATCAAGGCCGCCATTCGGCGACTCGCACCGGACCACGACGTCGTCATTACGGAGATCGGCGGCACCGTGGGTGACATCGAATCGCTGCCGTTCCTCGAGGCGATCCGCCAGTTCCGCCAGGAAGTCGGCCGCGACAATACCCTGTTCATTCACCTCACGCTCGTCCCCTTCATCGCCGCTACTGCCGAGCTCAAGACCAAGCCGACCCAACACTCCGTCCGGGAGTTGATGCAGATCGGGATCCAGCCCGACATCCTGGTGTGCCGGACCGAGCGACCGCTCTCCGAGGAGCTGAAGCGCAAGATCGCACAGTTCTGCAACGTGGACTTCGGCTGCGTGGTCGAAAGCCCGGATGTGAAGTCGATCTACGAGATCCCCCTCAAGCTGCACGACCAGGGGCTCGACCGGGAAGTCTGCATGCGGCTGCACCTCGAGACCAAGGAGCCCGATCTGCGCTCCTGGGCGCAGATGGTCGAGAAGATCCTCAAGCCGGCCGACCGGGTGCGCATCGCCGTCGTGGGGAAGTACACCGAGCTCGCCGACAGCTACAAGAGCATCCATGAGGCGCTGGTGCACGGCGGCATCGCGAACGAATGCGGGGTGCAGATCGATTGGATCTCGTCCGACCGCTTCACCGACCAGGCCGCGGCAGGCGAGCTGCTCGGCACGTACGACGGCCTGCTCGTGCCGGGTGGGTTCGGCGTACGCGGCGTCGAGGGCATGCTCGAAGCGATCCGCTGGACGCGCGAGCGCAAGGTCCCGTTCCTCGGCATTTGCCTCGGGCTGCAGGCGGCCATCATCGAGTTCGCGCGCGACGTGGTCAAGCTCCCCGACACCAACTCGAGCGAGTTCGCACCCGAGTGCCAGAACCCCGTCATCGCGCTGATGCGCTCCCAGGAAGGCATCCAGGAAATGGGCGGCACGATGCGACTGGGCGCGTATCCCTGTAAACTGCGTCCGGGCTCCCGGGTCGCGCAGGTCTACGGCGCGCTCGAGGTGAGCGAGCGGCACCGGCACCGCTACGAAGTGTCGAATGCGTACCGCGACGTGCTCGCCGAATACGGTATGCGCTGCGCCGGGCTCTCTCCTGACGGCTCGCTGGTCGAGATGATCGAGCTTCCGGATCACCCCTGGTTCATCGGCTGCCAGTTCCACCCCGAGCTCAAGTCCCGCCCCACCCGGCCACACCCCTTGTTCGCCGGATTCGTGGGCGCGGCGCGCCAGCACGCCCGGGCGCGGGGCGCCGCGCCCCTCGCCCAGGCGGAGCGCTCGTCGCAGCTCGCCGGCCGCCGCGACTGACATGGCGCAGCACTTCGCCGGGGGGGCGTCCCCGTTCCTCATCGCGGGGCCGTGCGTCGTCGAGTCCGACGACGTGAACCTGCGGGTCGGCGAGGCCCTCGCCGAGCTCGGAGCGAAGCTGGGGGTGCACGTCATCTACAAGGCGTCTTACGACAAGGCGAACCGGTCGCGCCTGAAAGGAGCGCGGGGACCGGGCCCCGAGCACGGCCTCGCGGCGCTCGCGAAGGTCCGGGCCGCAACCGGACTGCCGATTCTCACCGATGTCCACGAAACCGGTCAGGTCTCCGCCGCCGCACAGGTCGCGGACGTGCTGCAGATTCCTGCGTTTCTTTGCCGCCAGACCGATCTGCTCGTCGCGGCCGGTCGCGCGGGACGCGCCGTGAACGTGAAGAAAGGGCAGTGGATGGCCTCGGAAGGAATGGCCGGGGCGGTCGAAAAGATCCGCTCGGGCGGAGCGCCCGAGATCGCCGTGACCGAGCGAGGCACCTTCTTCGGCTACGGCGACCTCGTCGTCGACATGCGTAACTTCGCCCGGCTCCGGACCGTGACGGAGCGGGGCACCTTCTTCGGCTACGGTGACCTCGTGGTGGACATGCGTAACTTCGCCCGGCTCCGCAGCGCCTGTGGGACGCCGGTCGTCTACGACGGCACGCACGCGGTGCAGCAGCCGGGGCGGGGCCCTGAGGGCTCGAGCGGCGGTTTGCGTGATTTCATCCCGCCGCTGCTTTATGCCGCCGCCGCAGCGGGCGCGGATGGCTTTTTCCTCGAAACGCATCCCGATCCGGACCGCGCGCCGTCTGACGGGCCGAACATGATCCCGCTGGACCAGCTGCCGGGCATCGTCAGCGTGGCTCTGGACGTCTGGCGGCAGGCGAGGGGCGCCGCGCAGACCGCGCTCAAGGGGCAGGGCGGGGTGGCTGTCAGGAGCGACGGTCAAGCGGCGCCCCTCGCCCGCGCCCAGGCCCGGAAGTGACCATGCTCGACCCAGCCGTCGCCCGCCGCCTCAAGCTCGTCGGCTTCGACGTCGACGGCGTCCTGACCGACAATGGCATCTACATCGGGATGGTCGGCGATCACCCGGTCGAATTCAAGCGCTTTCACATTCAGGACGGCCTCGGCGTCCGGATGCTCCGCACCGCCGGCCTCCTGGTCGTGTGGCTCACCGGACGGGAATCGGCCGCCACCACGCTGCGTGCGCGCGAGCTCGAGGTGGACGAAGTGATCCAGGATCCGACGGCGCGCAAGCTCCCGGCGTTCGAGGCGTTGCTCGAGCGGCGTGCGCTCACCTGGAACGAATGTGCTTTCGTCGGCGATGACCTCGCGGACCTCCCGCTGCTCAACCGCGTCGGACTCCCGATCGCGGTAGCGAACGGCGTGGCGGAGGTGAAGGCCGCCGCCCGCGTCGTAACGAGGGTTCCCGGGGGCGAGGGGGCGGTCCGGGAAGTGGCCGAGCTGATCCTCCAGGCCCGGGGCGAGTGGCAGGGCCTGCTCACGCAGTATTTCCTGGAGCGTGGCGATGTCGCGCACGGAGCCCAGCGATCTCGCTGAGCGCGGGCGCCGCGTCCTGGCCCTGGAAGCCGAGGCGATCCGCCGGGTCGCCGAGCGGTTGGGGGCCCCGTTCGTGTCGGCCGTGCAACTGCTCGCCGCTGCGAAGGGGCGGGTCATCGTGTCTGGCGTCGGCAAGTCGGGCCTGATCGCCCGTAAGATCGCCGCGACCTTCACCTCGACTGGAACACCCGCCTCGTTCCTCCACCCCGTGGATTCGCTGCACGGAGACTTGGGCATCGTTGGCCGTGACGACGTCGCCATCCTCCTGTCGAAGAGCGGCACGTCGGACGATCTGTTCGGACTCGTGAACCAGCTGACGCGCCTGGGGGTACCGATCATCGCGATGACGGGCGATCCCGATTCGCTGCTCGCACGGCAAGCGGAGGTCGTGCTCGACGCGGGCGTTACGGAGGAGGCGTGCCCCGAGACTCTCGCCCCGACGGCGAGCACGACAGTCGCGCTGGCGCTGGGCGATGCCCTCGCCGTGACGCTGCTCGAAAAGAAGCAGTTCCGGCGGGAGGACTTCGCCGCGTTTCACCCGGGCGGCACGCTTGGCCGGAACCTGCTGCTGCGCGTCGCGGACGTGATGCTCACGAAGGACGTGCCGACCCTGCTTCCCGATCGTCCGATGCGCGAGTGCGTCGTCTTGCTCGCCGAGAAGCGTGGCACAGTGGCGGTCGTGGACCGGCAGGGAAGCCTCCAGGGGGTGGTCACGGCCGGGGACCTCACGCGGCTCATGGAGAAGACCGACCACTTCCTCGACATCCCAGTGACCGAGGTGATGACGCGGATGCCGAAGACCACGACCCCGACGGAGATCGCCGGCGCGGCAGTGCGGGTTATGGAGCAGCACGGCATCATGGCCCTGCCCGTCCTGGACGGGGGGCGCAAACTGGTCGGCATGGTCCATTTGCATGATCTCATGAAGGCAGGCGCCGCATGAGGTGGGTCCCGCTGGCTCTCGCGCTGGTTGCCACCGCCTGCGAAACCGGCATCAAGCCCACGGCGACCATTGCCGCCCCGGATTCGGCCGATCAGGTGCTGCTGGGCATGTCACACTATGTCACGGACGCCGGGATTCAGCGTGCGCACGTGCGGGCCGATACGGCATATTTCTATTCCCCGGCGCAGACCGCCGAGCTCCGCAACGTCCACATCACCTTCTATGACCCCCGGGGGGCCGAGACGTCGACGCTCACGTCGCGAGAAGGCACGTATCACTGGCGCGGGGGCGACATGGAGGCGCGAGGCAACGTGGTGGTGGTCCGAACCGACGGCGCGACCCTCCGGACGGAGGTGCTCCGCTACAACCAGGTGCGGAATCAGGTGAGCTCCGACAAGCCGTTCGTCTTCGACGAGCCGACGCGGCACATCAAGGGCGAGGGCTTCACGTCGGACCCCGCGTTCAAGGTCGTGACCGCCATCCGCCCGACAGGGGAGGGCGGTAAGTTCACTCTCCCGAACCAATGATGGCAGCCGTGCTCCTCACCGCTCTCGTCCAGCAGCCTGCGTCGCCCGCCGACTCCGCGGGCGGCCGACCCTGCAAGGTGATCATCGATTCGGTCGGCCGACAGGCGCAGCAGGTCGAAGTACGGCCGGGAGAGACCAACGTGTTCGCTGGTGGCGGCGTACTGGCCCACTGTGAGGGCAGCGGCAGCACCCTCGCGTCCGACAGTGTGGCCTGGTTCGCCGGCGTCGGTCGGTTCGACATGCTCGGCCAGCGAAATCCGGTGCACATCCGCGACACCGTCATCATCCTCGACGCGACAACCGCCGCCTACTTCCTGCGACAGGAACGGCTCGAGGCGCACAAGAACGTCGTGGCGGTGAATCGGAAAACGGGGTCGGTGCTGCGGGGACCCAATCTGACGTATTACCGCGCGGTGAAGGGCGTGCGGGACACGCTCGAGATGTACGCCTCGGGTCGCCCGACCATCGAGTACCGCGCGACCGCCGACACGGGAGGAGGAGAGCCGTACGTCATCGTCGCCGATCGGGTACGCTTCAAGGGCAACGATCGCATGTGGGGAGGCGGGCAGGTGACCATCGACCGGAGCGATTTCGCGGCACGCGGCGACTCGATGCAACTCGACCAGGCGGCCGGAGTCGCCGTGCTCGTGGGAAAGCCCCGCGTGGAGGGGAAGAGCGCCCGCCCCTACACCCTCACCGGCACGCGGATCGAGCTCGGGCTCCAGGGGCGGGACATCCGCCAGGTGAAAGCCCTCGGCGACGGCGTCGCCACCGGGGCCGACTGGCGCCTCACGGCGGACACGATCCACCTGCACGTGGACCGGAAGAAGCTGCAGCGGGCGTTCGCCTGGGGTCCCCGGGACTCGGTCCGCGCGCGCGCGGTGTCCACGCTCAATACCATCCAGGCCGACTCCCTGGCCCTCGATCTCCCGGACGAAGTGCTCACCGAGGCGCGTGCGTTCGGCCACGCCTACTCGACTTCGAAGAAGGAGTCTGTTTCGAAGAAGGAGTCTGTAAAGAAGGACTCCGCCGCGACGCCCGAAATGAACTGGATCGCCGGGGATTCGCTCACGGCGCGCTGGACGCAGGTCCCCGACTCGGCCGGGACGCCCAAGAGCAAGCTGTATCGGCTGATCGCTCGAGGCTCGGCCCGCTCCTTCACGCACCTGGCGAGCGAACACGACTCGATGGGCCCGTCGCTCAACTACTCCCGGGGCAAGGTCATCGACGTCGTGCTGAAGGGCGACAAGGTGGACCGCGTGGCCGTCACCGGACGAGCCGACGGCGTCCAGCTGGAGCCCAAGCCGCCGGCGCCGGACACGACGAAAAAGACGGACTCGACCAAAGCGACAGCCACGACGAAAAAGAAGCCCCGCGCATGACACCGCCCATCGCCTCGCGCCACCTCGCCGATCTGATCGGGGCACGCGATTCGTCGCTGCCGCTCGCCGCGGCCGCGCTGGCCCGCGTAGCGGACGACGGGGGCCGCGCCACGTTCAGCGATCTGGCCGTCGCCTACCGCGAGGAGTTCCTCACGCTCCGGGCCCACTCACACGAGGCCGGCCTGCCGGAGCTGGGCGGGCTGTCGGTCGAGGAGTTTCGCACCAGCCTGCGCACCTCGGTGCTGCCCCGGCTCGCGCTTATGAAAGTCGTGACGTACGCCGCCGCCGGTCTGGGAGATACCGCACCGGTCGCGTTCACGCTCGAGGCGTGGGCTGAGATCGCCGCCGACCGCGCTACCACTGCCGACCGGCTGCTCGACGCCGCCGAGCGCGCGCTCGCCCGGGCCGAGCCGGTGGGCGGCGAGCAACCGGCGGTGACGGGCGGCAGCCGGCTCAGCGCCGGCGGGTTGGTGAAGACCTACAAGAGTCGTGCGGTGGTGAACGACGTGAGTGTGCAGCTCCAACAGGGCGAGATCGTCGGCCTGCTCGGGCCTAACGGGGCGGGGAAAACCACGACGTTCTACATGATCACGGGCCTGATACGGCCCGACGGGGGACACATCGAGCTCGACGGACGGGACATCACTGCGGAGCCGATGTATCGCCGGGCGCGGATGGGGATCGGCTACCTCGCGCAGGAGCCGTCCGTGTTCCGCAAGCTCACCGTCGAGGACAACGTCCAGGCTATCCTCGAGACCCTGCCGCTGGGGGACGCCGAGCGCCGCGAGCGGCTGGAGCGGCTGCTCGACGAGCTGGCGATCAAGCATTTGCGACGGCAGAAGGGGTTCCAGCTCTCCGGGGGCGAGCGGCGCCGCCTCGAGATTACCCGGGCGCTCGTGACCGAGCCCAAGTTCATGCTGCTCGACGAGCCCTTCGCCGGTGTAGATCCGATCGCGGTGCACGACATCCAGACCATCGTGGCCGGTTTGCGGCACCGCGGCATCGGCGTATTGATCACCGACCACAACGTGGAGCAGACCCTCGATATCGTGGACCGCGCCTACATCATGTTCGAAGGGAAGGTGCAGGTGGCGGGGACCGTCCGCGAGCTGGTGTTCGACGACCGCGTTGCGCACCTGTATCTCGGGCCCACCCTCACCGCGCGCTTGCGCGCGCGCCTCACACAGGCAGCATGAAGACCGGCCTCCAGCAGCACGCGGCGCTGTCGCAGCAGTTGCGGATCAATCCGCGTCTGTACCAGGCGATGGACCTGCTGTACATGCCGCTGCTCGATCTCCAGCAACACCTCAAGCAGGAGCTGCTCGGCAATCCGTTCCTCGAGCTCGTCGAGCCTGAGGAGGAAACGGAAGTACCGTTGGGAGAGGAGGCCAAGGAGGACAAGAAGGAGGCCGAGAAGAACGACGAGCCCAACTGGGAGGAGATCCTCCTGGACGACGGCGGCGATCAGGGCGCCCCGCCGCGGGACATGAGCGAAGCACGCGAGTACGTCGAGCCGGTGCCGGTCGAGACCAAGGACCTGACGGATCACCTGCGCGAGCAGATGCGGCTGCTCGACCTCACGCCCCGCCAGCAGCTCCTGGCCGAAGAGTTCATCGGCAACATCGCGGAAGACGGGTATCTCGGCGCGACCCTCGAGGAGATCGTGAACGGCGTGAACCAGGTGCTCCAGGCTCACGCCGACGCATCGGAGCAGGACGTCGCTCCGCAGCCGTACACGCTGGTCGAGGCCGAGGAGATGCTCCGCATCGTTCAAAAGCTCGACCCCCCGGGCGTCGGCGCCCGGGACCTGCGGGAGTGTCTGCTGTTGCAGCTCGAGGCGCGGGGCGAGACGGACACGCTCGCCTACCGCCTGGTCCACGATGCGTTCGAGGATCTCAAGGCGCACCGCTGGAGCGATCTCGGCAAGCGCTTCGGCCTCGACGCGGTCGAAGTGCAGAAGGTCGCCGACGATCTCGCCAAGCTCGATCCCAAGCCGGGCCTGCAGCACTCGTCCGCCAACGACGCGTACATCATTCCCGACCTGGTCGTCGAGAAGATCGACGGGGAATACAAGGTCTTCCTGAACGACTCCGGGCTGCCGCGGCTGCGGATCTCCAAGACCTACCAGGACATTGCGCGCGACAAGAAGAAATTCCAGGGCGAGAACAAGGACTTCATCAACCAGCGCATGAACAGCGCGCACTGGATGATCCAGGCGATCGAGCAGCGCCGCCAGACCATGCTCAAGGTCATGAACTTCATCGTCGATCGGCAGCGCGAGTTCTTCGAGAAGGGCGTCGAGTACCTGAAGCCGCTGACGTTGCGTGAGGTCGCGGACGTCATCAACATGCACGAGAGCACCGTGAGTCGCGTGACGAACGAAAAGTATGTCCAGACACCCCGGGGCCTCCTGCCGCTCAAGTTCTTCTTCTCGAGCGGCCTCTCGACCACCACCGGGGAGGACGCAAGCGCCCGCGCCATCCGCGCCCAAATCCAGAAGATGGTGGCCGACGAGGATCCCAAGAACCCGCTCACCGATCAGCAGATCGTGGAGATGTTCGCGCAGAAGGGCGTCAAGATCGCCCGCCGCACCGTGGCAAAGTACCGCGACCAGCTCAGCATCCTCCCGGCCCGGATGCGCAAGCGGTTGTGAGCCTCGCCACGGGCGCGGCCCTCCCGGAAGTGAGCGTCCTGGTCCCGGCGAAGGACGAGGCCGAAAATCTGCCGGAATTCGTGCGTCAGGCACGTGAGGCACTGCTGCCGCTGCCCTATCCGTGCGAGATCGTAGTGATCGACGACGGCAGCCGGGACGGCACCGCCGACACCCTCCGTGAGCTCGCCGCCCAGCACCCCTTCGTGCGGGTCGTGACCCACCGCAGCCAGCGCGGGATCGCCGACGCCCTCGCATCGGGCGCCGACGTCGCCCGCGGCCGCATCCTGGTATTCTATCCCGCCGACCTGCAGTATCGGCCGAGCGACATCCCCGGCCTGGTGCAGCCCATCCTCGACGACGTGGCCGACCTGGTCACCGGTACCAAGCAGGGCCACTACGAGAAACGGTTCGTCTCGTGGGTGTACAACGGGCTGTGCCGCTGGTTATTCGGCGTCCGGGTCACCGACTTGAATTCGGTGAAGGCGTACCGGCGCGAAGTACTGGACGGTCTGACGAGGCGCCCGGACTGGCATCGCTTCATGGTGGTCATCGCCGCCGCGCAGGGCTTCCGCCTGGCCGAGCGCCCGGTCCCGCTCCTGCCGCGGCGGGCGGGAAAGTCGAAGTTCGGCATCGGGCGGATCCCGGTGGGCGTGTTGGATCTCGTCTCCGTCTGGTTCCAGCTGCGGTTCGGCCGCAAGCCGATGCTGTTTTTCGGGGTGGCGGGGGCGGTCCTGTTCCTGCTGGGCTTTCTGGTGGGCGTCGTCGCGCTGTGGCTGCGGTTCGGGCCGCCCCACGTGGGGTTCCGACCGCTGCTCGACCTGATCATGGTCCTCGTGATATCGGGTATCGCTCTCTTCGGCTTCGGATTCGTGGGAGAGATGCTCGCCGGCATGCGGGAAGAAGTGCGAGGCCTCGAGCGCGAGCTGGACCAGCTACGGCTCCGCGCACCGGACGAGGTGGCGCGCCCGGCGGTAGGCCGCGGACTTGATTCGCCGAACGCGGCAACTTGGCGTGAATAGTTGGAACGGCACTAGCGGGGTCGGGTCACGAGACCGGTGTAGAGATCCAGCCACCGCTGCACGATCGCGGGCCAGCTGAATTGCTCGCGCAGCCGGCGCCGGCCGGCCTCCCCCAGCCGCCGCGCCAGGGCGGGGTCGTCACCGAGCCGCCGCAGTGCCGCCGCCAGCGCATCCGCGTCTCCCGGCGGAACCAGTAGCCCCGACACGCCGTCCTCCACGATGTCCGGAATGCCGCCGATCCGGCTCGCAATCACCGGCGTCGCGTGGTTCATCGCCTCGAGCAGCACCACGCCGAGCCCTTCCGTGTCTCCGCGGGCGTCCAGCACCGACGGCAGCACGCACACCGCGGCGCGCGCGTAGCTCGCCTGCAGCTCGTCGGACGCGATTTTGCCCCGGAAGGCGACCCGATTCTCCACACCGAGCCGCCGGACCAGCGCTTCTAACCGGGGGCGCTCGGGCCCGTCGCCGACGATTTCGAGTCGCGGTCCCTCGTCGCCGCGGCCCAGCCGCGCCATCGCCTCGATCAGATGCGCTACACCCTTGCGCTCCACCAAGCGGCCGACGAACAGCACGGGACCTGTGCCGTCCTGGGCCGCCGACGCGGGAGTGGGGGCCGGGGGGGCGGGGGCGGGGGTCACATCAGGAAGCGACGTGGTGTACGGGATGACCTCGATGGGCACGTCGGCCAGCTCCCGCAGCTCGCCGGCCGTATAGTTGGAGATGGCGCTCACCCGATCCGAGCGTCGCGCGGCCCACGCCAGAAAGCCCTTCAGGAAGGGCAGGGCCCCCTTCACCCACCGTAGCTCCACGCCGTAAAACGTCGTCACGAGGCGCGCGGGGCGCGCGCGCTGCGCCGCCCACCCGAACAGCGCCAGCGGCAGCGGCCAGTGAACGTGGATGACGTCGTACCGCGTGCGGCGGCACAGGCGCCAGATCGCCGCCATGCCGGCGACCACGAAGCACGCGGGCATGAGTCGGTAGAGCAGTGAGCGCTTCATCCGGTCCGGCGCCGCTTCTTCGTGCGTCAGGTTCTCCCAGCGGCGGGGGAAATACCGGAACCGATGCACCGGGATCCCCGCGAACACCTGATCGGGGGCGCCGCGGTACGACGACGTGAAGACTTCCACCTCGTGCCCCGCGGCCTGCAGCCGTTTCAGCAGCTCCACGAGCCACGGCACGATCACGTCGTCCGGCGCGCGCGGGAAGGCGGTGACCACGTGGAGGATGCGCATGGCAGCTTCACAAAGCTACGACTTTCCCGGGGTTTCCGGCCATGGTATTTTTCGAACCCATGAACACTCCGATCGCACCGTCCTCACGCGAGCTCACCAAGTTCTACAGCGAGCGTCACGACTGGCGTAACGCCGGCGAAGAGCGTATGCGCTTTCGCAAGCATATGCAGCTCGCGCAGGTACGCCCCGGCAGCGCGGTGCTCGACATCGGCTCACGCAACGGCGATCTCCGCAAGTACCTGCCGCGCGACGTGAAGTATCAGGGACTCGACATCGCTCCCGAGTTCGCCGCCCCCGACATCTTGATTCACGATATCACGAGCGGGCTTCCGTTCCCCGATGCCTCCTTCGACTACGTCTTCATGGTCGAGGTCCTCGAACACACGCCTACGGCGTACAGTACGGCGGGCGAGATCCATCGAGTGCTTCGGCCCGGAGGCGTGTGGATGGTCTCCGTGCCCAATCCCTATCACGTGAAGGAGATCATCTGGAATCTCTTCCGCGTCCCGGACAGGCAAGGGCACATCTACAGTTGGACGCGCCAGACGATCAGCCGCTTGGGCGAGATGAACGGATTCCGGCTCGTGGATTGGGGCGGCACGTACTTCTATCCACCGATTCCCGCGCCCTGGTGGATGCTCGCGCGCTCGGTCGCCTACAAGTTCGTGAAGACTTGATCGCCCGACGCTGGCTCTGGGCGATCCAGGGCCTCGTCACACTGGCGGTCCTCGCCTTCGTCGGTCGCTCGATCGCACGTAACTGGTCGGAGTTTCGCTCGCTCCACGTCACACTCAGCATCGCACCCGCGTGGATCGCGGGATCCGTAGTCCTGGTGTTCCTGACCTACGCGATGCAGATCGAGTCCTGGCGCCGCATCCTGGCCGGCTGGGGTCAACGCCTCGCGTTCGGGCCGGCGGCCCGCACCTGGAGCGTCGCCAACCTGGGGCGCTACGTCCCCGGCAAGGTGTGGAGCGTGGCCGGTCTGGTGGTCCTGGCCCAGCGGGCCGGCGTCGAGCCGGGCCCGGCGGCGGCATCCGCCTTCGTGATCCAGGCCGTGTCGCTCGGCAGCGGGGTGGCCGTGGTCGCGGCTGTGACTCCCCACAGCGCACCGCCGCTCCGTCTGGCGCTCGCCGGCCTCGCGGCCATCGCCACCGTCCTGGTGCTCGTCTGGCGCCCGACGGCTCTCTGGCTGGGCCGCGTGGTGAACGCGATCGCTCCCTTGGAGCCCCTGGCCCCGTCCGCGGTCCTCGCGGGCACCCTCCTCACGGTGCTCAGCTGGGGCGGCTACGGGGCGGCACTGTGGATGCTCGCGCGAGGACTCATCCACGACGCTCCGGTCCCCCTGCCGCTCACCACGGCTATCGGAGCGTTCACGCTGGGCTACATTCTCGGCCTGCTGGCCCTGTTCGCGCCCGGCGGAGTCGGGGTCCGCGAGCTCGTGCTGGTCGGCCTGCTCGCGCCGTTCGTGGGAACCGGCGGCGCGGTCGCCGTGAGCGTCGCGTCGCGGGTGCTCCTCACCTTGACGGAGGCCGCGGCCGCGTTGCTGACGCTCCCGCTCCGGACCCGTCCACAGGAGTCCGTCCAGTGAGTCATCCTGAGCCCGCGACCCTCCGCCTGGCACCGCCCCCCTATGAACCGCGTCGCCCCGCGCTGATCGCGACCGCCGCATTCACGCTGTGGCCCCTGTTGCTGTCGCTTCCCATGTTCGCGGGGATGTGGCTCGCGAGCCCGTGGAGCGATCAGTACAGCGCGGGTTTTTCGTTCCACGCGTGGAGCGCGGAGTGGTTCAAGCGCACGGGCCACCTGCCGCTCTGGAATCCGGAGATCTTCGGGGGCATGCCGTTCGTGGCCGCGGGAAGCGGGGACATCTTCTATCCCACCTGGCTGCTGCGCTTCGTGGTTCCGGTCACAACCGCGGGCAACTTGAGCTTCTCCCTGCACTACATCCTCGCTGGCCTGTTCACCTACTTGCTCTTGCGGCGTCTGCAGGTCGGATGGACCGGATCGGTGGTCGGGGGGCTGGCCTACGAGCTGACCGGCCTGATCGCGTCGTATCCCTCACCGGGGCACGACGGCAAGCTGTTCGCATCGACGATGTTGCCGCTCATCCTGCTGGCCCTGGTGCTGGCCCTGCGCGACCGCCGCTGGCACGGCTACCCGTTACTGGCCGCCGCGACGGGGCTCACCTTGCTGGGTCATTTTCAGCTTGCCTACTACTCGCTCATCGCCGCCGGACTGTTCGCGCTTTACCTTACGCTCGAGCAGGCGGGGGAAAGCGGGGCAGGGGAGCGCGTGGTGCGGCTCGGCTTCGCGCTCGTCGCCGTGCTCGTCGGGTTCGGGATCGCGGCCATCCAGATCATGCCGTTTTTCGAGTACATCCCCTTTTCCCCGCGCGCACAAGGCTACCAGGGTTTCGAGGGCTCGTCTTCGTACGCAATCCCGTGGGACCACGTACCTGAATTCTTCCTCAAGAATTTCGTAGGCTCGCGCGAGACCTACTGGGGCTCGAATCCGATCAAGCTGCACTCCGAGTACCTCGGCCTGCCCGTGGTGGTCCTCGCCGCTCTGGGCGCGACGGTGCGAGAGCGCCGGCGGCAGATCCTGTGGCTGGGCGGAATAGGGCTTCTGTTCCTGCTCATCAGTCTGGGCGCCGCCACGCCATTCTACAAGCTGTGGTGGATGGTGATGCCGCTCGTGAAAAAAACCCGGGCCCCTGGAATGGTCTTCTACGTGGTCGCCCTCGTCACGGCCATGTTTGCGGGCTTTGGCGTCGAGCGCGCGCTCAGGGGAGAGGGCCGGAGCGTCATGACGCCCGCGCTGATTGTGGGCGGGATCGTGGCCCTGCTCGGGGGCACGGGCATGTTCGGCCATATCGCCGAGGCGCTCGCTGCCGCGAAGGCCGCGGCCGCCCGCGCCGACGAGGCCGCGATCCTGTGGGGGGCGGTGACGAGCGGACTCGCTCTCGCGGCCACCGCCGCCGTGCTCGGCCCCGCGCAGGGCCGGCTGACGCCCCGGCTGAGCGCGCTGGCGCTCACCCTGATCCTGGGGACGGACCTGTGGCTCAACGCGCGCCAGTTCTGGAGCTACACGAAGCCGTACGGTCGGGACCGCGTGATCGACCGCCTTGCCACGACACCGCTTCCATACCGCGTCTTGAATCTGCCGGGTCCGGGCGCATATCCGGGATCCGCATTGATGGCGTTCGACATTCCCGAGGTCTTCGGGTACCACGGCAACGAGCTCCGCTACTACGACGACTTGTGGGGCGGCAAGAATGAATGGAGGAACCTGGGCGTCCTGCCGCTCTGGGACCTGTGGGCAGTGCGCTACGCGATCCTCCCCGCGGGTACCCAGACCCTGGACTCGATCCCCGGGTTCCGCCGCGTGCTCGACTCGGTGACCATCTTCGACGGGTCGCCCGTCAACCTGTTCGAGCGCACGGCCCCGGCACCTTACGCCCGCGTCGTGGCAGGCGCCATCAAGACCGACTCGGCCACGATCATCCCGACCCTACTCGATCCTCGCATGGATTTCTCGAGGATCGTGCTCTTCACCAACGATCAGCCGGTGGCGCCGGAGCCTCTGAAAGCGATGCCCGCACCGAGCCCATCGCGCGCCGCGGTGACTGCGTGGCAGCCGGGACGCATGACCGTGACGCTCGACCCGGTGCCCCCTCAACCGAGCTACCTGCTGATCGCGGAGAACTGGTATCCCGATTGGGAGGCGACCGCCGACGGCCGGCCGGCTCAGCTGCTGCGGGGGGACTATACCCTGATCACCGTCGCGCTCCCCGCGGGGGCCAAGGTCGTGGAGCTGGCGTTCCGCTCGAAGCCGTATGAGGCGGGCAGGACACTGAGCGTCGGGTCCCTTGGCGTACTCCTCATCGCCCTGCTCGCTGCCGTGCTCCTCCCCCGGCGCGCCCGGCATGGGTGAGCGCGCGCTGGTCGTGATCCCCACCTACAACGAGGCAGGGAACGTCCCGAGCCTCATCCCGCAAGTCCTGGCGCAGGATCCACGGCTCGAGATCCTGGTGGTGGATGACAACTCCCCGGACGGCACGGGACGCATCGCCGCTGCACTGGCCGCGCAGGAGCCCCGAGTGCACGTGCTGCATCGGGAGGGAAAGCTCGGCCTGGGAACGGCTTACATCACGGGGTTCAAGTGGGCTCTCGAACGGGGCTACGACTACGTGTTCGAGATGGACGCCGACTTCTCCCACGATCCGGCACACTTAAAGGACTTTCTCAAGGCGGTTGCCCAGGCCGACCTCGTGCTTGGCTCGCGCTACCTGAACGGGAAGGTGACGGTCGTCAACTGGCCTATGGGGCGCTTGTTGCTATCATATTGTGCGAATATCTACGCCCGCTGGATCACGGGCCTGCGGATCTGGGACCTGACGGGAGGGTTCAAGTGCTTTCGCAGGCGGGTGCTCGAGGCGATGGACCTGTCCCGGGTCCGGTCCAATGGGTACGCCTTTCAGATCGAAATGAGCGTGAGGGCATGGCGCAAAGGGTTCACCCTGAAGGAAATCCCGATCGTGTTCGTCGACCGAACCGAGGGGCAAAGCAAGATGAACCGGGCGATCGTGCGGGAGGCCGTGTGGATGGTCCCCCGGCTCAGACTAACGGCCTGGTTCGGCCGCATCTAGTCGGGACCACGATCTACAAGATGACGGGGTCGGGCAACGACTTCGTCATGGTCGACGGCCGCCACACCACACCGGCCGAATGGTCCGTCGACGACATCCGGGCGGTGTGCGCGCGAGGCACGGGCGTCGGCGCCGACGGCTTGGTCTTCGTCGGGCCCGGGTCCGCTCCGCTCGGCCCGGATGCCGTTCGTATGATCTACTTCAACTCGGACGGTTCGCGTGCGGCGATGTGCGGGAACGCGGCGCTGTGCAGCACGCGCCTTGCCGTCCGTTTGGGCCTGGCAAACCCCCAGCACATGACCCTCGAGACGGACGCCGCCACGTACGAGAGCTGCTGCACGCCGGACGGCGAACGTGCCGAGGTGCACCTCGCGCCGGTCGGCACGCCGGCACCCGTACCGGGATTGGCGATCGCGCCCGGCGAACGCAAGACCGTGCTGGGCACGGTCGGCGTCCCGCACCTCGTGGTGCTCGTGGAAGACGTCGAGCGGGTCGACGTTGTGACGCGCGGCCGGCTGCTTCGCTCCGACCCGGCGCTCGGGCCCGCCGGGGCAAATGTGAACTTCGTCTCTGCGACGGCCCGGGCGACCGAATGGCGCATGCGCACATACGAGCGCGGCGTGGAAGACGAAACGCTGGCGTGCGGGACGGGCGCAGTGGCCGCCGCGTGCGCGCTTGCCGAGTGGGGCCTGGCCAAGCTCCCGATCGCGTTCTGGACCCGGAGCGGCCGGAAGCTCGAGATCCGGGCGCGCAAAGTCTCTGAGGGATTGTATGACGACGTGTGGCTGGGCGGGGAGGCGCGGCTCGTGGTACGGGGTGTGATTAACTGAGGAGATTCTCCACATTCGGTCGGCGCTTAGCTTAACATAACATATCTTATACGAAGTAGTCGTGCTCAGAAAATCACGGATGACCGCCTCCCTTGGTCAACTCGCCGATGCGGACTTTTGCCTCGCCGGCCGCGTTCGTGGAGTCCAGCTTCTCCGCGATCATCCGGTACGCCACGAGCGCCTTAGCGGTGTCACCCGTCGCCAGCCACCCCCGCCCGGCGTCCGACAGAAACTGCGCCCGTAGGAACGGGTACAAGGCCGCCCCGGCGGCGGATTCATAAGCCGTCGCAGCGTCCTTTGGCCGGAGCGCATTCTCGTACGCCGCACCCAGCAGGCCGTACATCTGGGCGCGGAAGTACTTGTCGGCCTTGCGAGCCGACCGCTGGAGGACGTCGATCGCCTGTTGGGTTTGGCCCTGCGCCAGGCGGGTCTGTGCGAGCAGGATGCTGGCCTCTTGCGCGGCGTGGGTGCCGGAGAAGTTCTCCACCACTTGGGACAACACGCTGGCGGCGAGCGGGTAGTTCTTCGAATCGAGGGCGAGGCGTCCCTGCGCGATCTGGCGGCCGGCGCTCCGCTCCGCGGTCTTCGCGGACAAGAAGTTCCACGCGAAGAGCGCCAGAGCGACGAGGAGTGCCACCGCGACGTAGGCTGCCAGCTGCTTGTGGCTCCTGATCCAGCCATTGAGCCACGTCAGCGCTTTCGAGTCACCGCTCGCTGCACGCCCAGCGGTGGTCACCGTAGTTGCCATGCCCTTACGCCTTTCTGTGTCAGCCGCAAGGCTCAAGCCGCAAGTCTTACGGCTTACGCCTTGCGGCGTGCAACTGTGATGGTGCCCCTGGGGTGACTCGAACACCCGGCCAACGGTTTAGGAAACCGCTGCTCTATCCACCTGAGCTACAGGGGCTAAGCCTTGCAATTTAGCGAGGTTACGTGTAGTGGAGCAAGGCCTCGACACGCTCGTTCCGGAGCCGCTCCCGCCCTTTGAGAAAATCGAGCTCGATCAGGAACGTAAAGCCCACCACCTGCGCGCCGTGCGCCCGCACCAGCTTCGCGGCCGCCTCGGCCGTGCCGCCCGTCGCCAACACATCGTCCACGATCAGCACCCGGTCACCCTGGCCGACCGCATCACGGTGCATCTCGAGCGCGTCGGTGCCGTACTCCAGCGCGTACTCCACCCGACCCCGCGCCGCGGGGAGCTTCCCGGGCTTTCGGATCGGTACGAGCCCCGCGTCGAGCAGCAGCGCGATCGGCGCGCCCAGCAGGAAGCCGCGCGATTCGATCGAGACGAC
>WNGK01000493.1_pt1 | contig 55118 bp, 52 predicted proteins | sample 5400601 | NCBI WGS metagenome assembly WNGK01 (sample SAMN13153376, study PRJNA577476) | soil metagenome | isolation source: 60 cm soil or saprolite under Garry oak tree replicate 1 | place: USA:California | collected 2016-06-15 | reverse complement strand
CCCAGGGATCGATGGAGGCGGTAACCCCGGTGTCAGTAGCGCTCAGCAGCCAGCGATTGTTTTCGATGGCGCGCATGCGGGTCTGGTTTAAGTGCTGAGCGTAGGCGCCGCTGTCGCCGTACCATCCGTCGTTCGAAATGTTGACGAAGACCTGAGCACCCTGATCGGCGAACTGGCGGACTTCATCTGGGAATATGGATTCGTAGCAGATGAGGACGCCGAGCCGCATACCACTGCCGTCGAGCGGCTGGCGCGAGGTGCCACGCTGAAACTCGCCGACTTCCCTGGTCAGGCCTCCGGCGAAGGAAAACAGACTCGGGTACGGCAGGTATTCGCCGAAGGGGACGAGATGGATTTTGTCGTAGCGCGCCGTCCATTCGCCAGAGGGGCTGATCCATGCCGCAGAGTTGAAGACGGGTGCAGTCTGTCCCGGCGTTGCCGATGCCGTTCCAATCGAGCCGGCGACGGTCCAGGTTTTCGTGTCGCGAGCCATTGCGCTGAGCGCTTCGCGGAATCGTGGGTCGTTGGTGAAGAACGGCGCGGGCGACTCCGGCCAGACGATCAAGTCGATCTCCGCCGGGCTGGCCGCTGCGGTCTTCACGGTGAGCTGCGTCAATTCATTCAGCGTTTGCTGCAGACTAGCCGGCGTCCATTCGACGGACACTGGAATATTCTCCTGCACCAGGAGAGCCGCCCGATCTGCCTTCGCTGGAGGAGCGTCAACTAGTCTCCCCGCCTGCAGGACAGCCGCCGCGGCCAGGGCCGCTGCCAACAGGGGGAAGCGCCTCTGCCGAGGAACCAGAAAGGCCGCGGCCAGCGCGACATTCACTAACGCAATCTCGAATGAGATGCCGTAGACGCCTGTGGACGACGCGATGCGGCAGAGGGCAACGTTGTCGACCTGCGCGATGCCGAGGAGGTTCCAGGGGAAGCCTGTCACTCGCGTGCGAGCCAGCTCCACCGCGACCCACAGAAACGGAGCCATCACCAGCGGCCGCCGGAAGTCGCGGCCAGAGCCTGGCAGCAGGCTGACCAGCAAACCGAACAATCCGTGATAGAGGCCCAGATAGCAGCAGAATAGGAAAAGAGCGAGCAGCGCTTCTGGCGTGCTGAGGCCCCCATACTGGCGCATGGTGTCATAGATCCAGTAACAGGTGCCGGCGTACCACAGGATTCCACACGCGTAGCCCAGCAAAAATCCTTGTCCGGGCGTGGCGGGCTGCAGTCTGACAGAACCGGCAATCTCGAGTTCACCCGCCGGGCGCGCGCGCAGCAGGGCCACAATTAAAGGAGCAAGGGCGAACCAGGACAAAACGTAGACGCCGGGAAGTGGGAAAATGATGATCTGAAGAGTGGCCGATAGTACGACCAGCAACCAGGCGCTGAAGTGAATTTGCCGCACGCGCAAGGATAGCAAAAACGGCTCTTAGCTCTTAGCTTTTGGCGACGAGTAGTGGTGGTTTGATCTACTGGGATAATTCGAGTTGCAGATATTCTGGTTCGACCCAAATCGTTTCGAGATAAGGCGCTTTTCCGATTACGTGGCCTACGTCAAGCCGTATAAGCTGATACGGTAGTCCTTCCACGGAATCCAATCCAACAACGGTGAAAGTCTGTCCCAGGCACTTCTCGAACAATGTGCGAGTTTGCAATTTCTCGTCATCATGGATGTCCGACGGAATACCGGTGAGTCTGACCTTGTCTCCGATTCTCACGCTTCCTCTCCTCTCTCTTTTCTTAATAATAAATAGAACACCCCAATAACCGACTTTATCTTTGAACGCCTCGCACGGGAAGGCTGGTGCGGACGAAATCTACGATTTCTGGAGTCACGTAGTCCGGAGGCTTGATGCGGAATACGGGGCGCTCCGCTACCGGCTTCAGGGAAACAGATTGCCATGCCGCGCCATCGGGCGCCTCGTGCAAGAGGACTGCGCTGGCACGATCGAGAAATTCACGGGCGGAGTTTTTGAAGTCGGCTGTCGAGGGATCGAGCACTGTCAGGTACAGATCTGGGCGCAGAAACTTCAACACGCTGTTCGATTCGATGATCACGTTGCGCGCGCCTTCAAGGCGGCGCCGCAGCGTTGGCATGGCCTCGGCCAGACGGCCCTGTTCGGTCCGCGCCCAGAGGGCTTGCACCGCGCCTGCGACGAGAAACCGTGAGGTATCGGATTGGCCGGAAGGGTCGCGCTCTTCTGAGATCGCCCAGGAATGGTCGGTGGTGGCGCAGTCGCAGGCTTCGCCATTCGCCGAGCAAATCCCGTGTCCGTACTGCGTGATCTTGACCGCAGTCCAATCGAAGTCGCGCAAAGCGGAGATCAAGCCCGCGACCACGCTGGTCTTGCCTACGCTGCGCGAATGTCCGCCAATGACGATGATAGCCATAAATAGGCTTCTGGCTTCCGCTATCCGGCTGCCGGCCACACGACAATTCCGAAAGCTGGACGCTGATATCTTTACCTTTTACTCTTTACTTTTTCGCCAGGCGCGCCAGTGTTGCGAGTTGCTTCAGATATTGTCGCAACGGCTGCGCCGGTGTTCCCCAGAAGGCTACGCCTTTGCCACGCAAGACTTTGTTCGGCAGCACTCCACCCTGGCCGCCGAGCATGACTCCCTCTCCAATTCGGGCGTGTTCACCAATCCCAACCTGGCCGCCCAGCACGACGCCATTCTCGATCACGATGCTTCCCGACAGGCCGGTCTGCGCGGCAATCACGACGTCTTCGCCGATCTGGCAGTTGTGCCCGATGTGGACCAGGTTGTCGATCTTCGTTCCCCGCCGAATGCGCGTTTCGTCAAGCGCGCCGCGATCGATGGTCGCATTGGCTCCGATCTCAACATCGTCTTCGATGACCAAGCGCCCTACCTGCGGGAATTTTTCGTAGTGCCCGGTTTTGCGGTCGCGCACATATCCGAAGCCATCGCTTCCGAGAACCGCTCCCGCATGCACGATCACACGGTCACCCAGGGTGGTGCCGGGATAGATCGTGACGTTGGGGTAAATTTCGCAGTCGTGACCAATCTTCACGCCAGCGCCAATCGCGCAACCCGCGCCAATGCGCGTCTTATCTCCGATCTGCACTCGCTCGGCGATGACCGCCCGTTCCTCCACCAGAACGCTGGGGCCGAGAACAACAGAAGAATGAATGACAGCGGTCGAGTGCAAACTTTTCTGTTGAGGAGCGCCGTCGAGTGGCAATCTCGCGTAGAGCAACCGCGCGGCCCGTGCAAATGCGAGTTTGGGATGATCGCTGATGAGGATCGGTCGCGTGCTGGCCGAGCCCGCGAACGTTTCCGCGTGCGTTTCTACGAACTCTCCCGCGATCACCGCACCCGCCCGGGATCGCAGAGCCGCTGCCAGATGTTTCTCATCCTCGACGAAGACCAGATCATCCGGCGTCGCCGATCCTATGCTGGCCACACCGCTCACTTCGACGCGGCCCTCGCCAATCAGGCGGGCCCCGATGGTCTCGGCAATCTGTTGCAGGGAGCGCTTCATCGCTCCCACTGTATAGCAGCGGGGCAAGAGGAAGGAAGAGTAGAAGAACTCGAGATGAGGCAGGAGTCGAGTCTAGGTAACGGTGCAGGTGCTGGTGCCCTGGCACATGACGAATGTGCCGGTACCCGTACAACTGGGGTCGCCCGCGCCGCCGGTCAGTTGCCAGGTTCCCGAGACAACTCCGTTGCTCAGTGTCCCGGTGGTACCCGTGGTGCCATTGGAGGTGCCGGTCAGGTTTCCAGTGAGTGCGAGAGTATTGCCCGCGGGTGTGATCGAAGTGACGGTAAAGTTCAGTGTGCCCGTGACCTGGTCGGTCGAACCGGTGACCAGCGTGGCCGTGCCGGTCTCGGTGGAGGCGTTAGCGGTGGTGGCAAAGCATGCTCCGGCATTGATGAAGTGGAAGTCCGTAATATCGAGCGGTCCCGTGTTCTTCACCGAGAATTGTGTCGTGAAAGTCAGCAAACTAGCCTGGCCGGTGCCTCCGGTCAGTTGGGCTTCCCAAAGCCCACTGGTCTGGGTGTTGACTTGGTTTGAAGGACTGGTGGTGCCGCAGCCACAAACCGCGAGTTCGAGCGCCAGCACCATTAGGATTGCAAGCTTCTTCATGTACCTTCCTTGAATTAGGATCACTACGAGAATAGAGAGATGCGGGCAGGCCCGTCAATGGATGTAAGGCCCCGTGGACCTTAGCGCGGAATGCAGCCAAGGTCCGCCGAGCCATGAGAAAACGCGGGGCGTGCCCGATCTACATTTTCGTCATCGTGAAAGTGCCCGAACCGGAGCAACCGGTACCGTTCATAGTCCACATGCCTGAGATCGTGTTTCCCGTGGCCATGCCGGTTAGAGTGATCGTGCTGCCCACGGGAGTTCCGGAATTCACTACGAATCCGAAGGTTCCATTCACATTGCCGTTGAAGTTGCCGCTCAACTTGAACGATCCAGTCGCGGTTTCGCCAGAGACGAAACACGGCGAGTTACTGGTAAAAGTGAAGTTCGAGATGCTCAGCGATCCGTCACCGTTCACCACTAGCGACGTGCCAAAACTGAAGGCCGTCACCTTATTTGAGTCGATGAGTGTGGCGTTCCAAGTGCCGTTAATATTAGCTGGGGTGGAGTTGTTCGAACCGCAACCAACCAAAATCAGTCCCACCGCTAGAAACACTGCTACTGCAAACTGCTTCATGAATATCCCTCGGGTTTGAGATTCGGAAGCGGCGCAATTGGCTAGATTCCAAGCTTTGCGGGCCGGTGGCCTTCGGCGCCGCGTTGGTAGTGCCTGATCATAGGAACCCGGGCTGGGGAAATGGTTGCGCAGAACTACAAGTCGTGGATCGAAGGCAGTACGGGCAAACTTGAGAACGACGGGACTCGTGCCTTGGGCCAGTTACGGGGTCTTGACGCAACTGGCCACTTCAGGACCTAATCTGCGGAAGTGTTGCACGTTCCATGTGAAAATCACTTCCGCGGAACCCTTCCGTGCGCAGCGCGCCAGCAGCGCGTCGCAAAGCATCCCGCCGACAATGCCCGCCGCGGCAGCTTCCCGGATGGTCGAGGAATATTCACGACTGTCGAGCGCGATCACCGCCAAGTGCTCTTCGATGGCTTCCAGAAAAAGCAGCACCTGTTCCCCGCTCAAACGATGCTTTCCCGGCAGCCGCGTAAGAACCGAATACAGTTCCGCCAGGCTGTGGGCGGCGCAGCACGCCTGTTTCTTATCGGCGACCACAAAGGCAGCGAGACTCGCCTCGTGGTGCTCGTGATCTTCCATGAAAACGGGAATTAGAACCGAGGTATCGAAAAACCACTTCACCGGGTCTTCCCCGGGTTACGTCGGGGGCCGTCGTGGGCGCCCAGGTTGTCGCGGTCGCGCCCTTGCCGGATTTCGGTGATGGTGTCGTTCACTGTCCTGGCCGAGAGCCGCTCGCCCGAGCGAAAAACCCATACACCCCGCTTCTTGCGCAAGGGCCCGCTTCCGCGCACTGGGCGCAGAACGATCTGGTGCTCCGAACTTTCGAGCTCCAACAAATCGCCAGGACTGAGCTGCAGTTCGTCCCGCACGGGCTTGGGCAATACAATCCGTCCTGCCTTGTCCAACGTCAATCGATTCATTGTAATGGCATTGCTTTTTACCTCGAAATGCTCCGCGACGGCCGCGCCAGACCCAGGATCAGCAGGGCGATGGACACGCCCAGCAAAAAGCCGCTGGCGAAATGTGAAAAGCTGCCGGATGTCCAGAGTCGCACGGCAATGCCGAATGCCAAGACCAACGAACCTGCGACAGTGAACAAACTACTCCTACGCCAAATCATGGTGCCTCCAAGCTATCGCGCGTATAGGGCGCGAGGAAATCGGAGCGCGAGACGATCAACCGCTTCACGCGCCTCGCTTCGTTTTCAACTCGACCAGTAACTGCTCGATGCGGTCTTCTTTTTCGAGCGCGGCCAGGCGGTCGTCGAGGTTGTCACCTGCAATTTCCGACTTCGCCTGGCTCACGGCCTGCGAGTGCGCGACTTTGCGTTTCATGCGGTCGAAGGCCGCGGCCTTGGATCCGTCGCCCGAGGCCAGGCGCGCGTCGCTGGCCTTGCCCACGGCGCGGGCGCGGCGATGCTGCGCAATGAGCACGTCGGCCTTGGCTTGCGCTTCGGTGAGCTTCTGCTCCAGTTGGCGCAAGGCGGACTTCAGATTTTCCACTTGCGCCTTCTGGTCGCTCACCTGTTGTGTGAAGTTTTCGCACAGTTCGCGATAGCTCTCCACGCGCAGCAGCGATGCGCGCGCCAGGTCGTCTTCTTTCTTGTCGACGGCGAGTTCGGCCTTGCGCATCCATTCGGCCACTTTGTCCTCGTTTTCTTTCTGCTTTTTTTCCAGCAGGTGCTGGTCGGCGATGGCGATCGCAACCTGCGTCTTGACCTGCAGAAGCTGGTTCTGCATGTCGAGAATGACCTGCTTGATCATCTTTTCCGGTTCCTCGGCCTTGTCGATCAGGTCGTTGAGGTTGGCCCGGACTAGTGTGGATACACGCTCTAGTAATGCCATGGTGGACTCCTTTTTGCTCAGCTTCTAGCTACTAGCTTCTAGCTTGTTGCATTTGGATTTCTCATTTCATGTGCGCGATGGATCTGCGCACACTGGGGACACTGCGTTTCTTTGCGCCGGAAGGTTGCGCCGAGCACCATCCCGATGGCAACGCCGATGGCGAGCCAGATGCCGACGTGTCCGGCCAACACTCCGAACACCGCGCCTAGCGCTGCTCCTAGCGCGATTCCCAATCCTGCGTACTTCGGTTTGCTTTTCATAACGACTCCAAAAAAGCGCCTCGCTGCGCTTGGCGGGACGGGCGAAGGCGCCCGTCCCCAGACGAGCATTTCCCCAGCCCCACGCTAGTTCTTCGGGGCATCGCCCGGTTTGGGGGCTTTGTCGCCGATCAGCCGTATCTTGCCCATCAGTTCCCCGAGCGGCATACCAGAGAGCGTTTCGAACAGGGCAGGCACTTGCGCCGCCATCTTGGTGATGTCGCCGGTGATTTTGTTCATCCCCGAAGCATCGCCGTTTCCCGTGGAGACGATGGTGATCTTATCGACGTTGGCCAGCGGAGCGGCCAACGCCTTCACGATTTCCGGCATGCTGGCGAACAACCGGTCGAGCACAGCGGCCTGGTTGTATTCCTGGAAAGCTTCCGCCTTCACGTTCATCGCCTTGGCTTCGGCTTCGCCCTTCTTGAAGATGATCTCGGCTTCGGCCTCGCCTTGCGCCCGAATCGACGACGCCTGGCCTTCGGCTTCCGCAGTCAGGCGCTGCTTTTCGGCGGCTGCAAGCGTTTCAATTCTCTGGCGCTCAACTTCAGCCGGTTTCAGTACGGTTGCGATCAGCTCTTTCTCGCGACGGTTGATTTCCGCTTCCTGTACCTTGACCTGCTGTTCTTTCTCGATCTGCTGCACCTTCACCTGCTCGGCAATGACTTGCTGCTGCATGATGTTGGTCTGGATGTCATAGGCCTTATCCGCCTGCGCCTGCTGGCGCTTGGTGACTTCCAGGTATTGTGCTTTCTTGATTTCCAGATCGCGCTGCGATTCCGCCTGCTTGGCCAGCGACAAAGTTTCGGCCAGCACGCGTTCCTGATCGGCCTGCGCCTTGGCGACGGCAGACTCCCGCTGCGCCAGCGCGCGTTTGATGGCTGTGTCGCGGTCGGCCTCTGCGGTGGCCACGTCGGCGTCACGCTTGATGCGCGCCACGTCAGGCTTGCCCATGTTGGTGATGTATTCGTTCTTGTCGCGAACTTCTTTGATAGTGAACGAGATCACTTCCAGGCCCATCTTGTTCATGTCTTCGGCGCAGGTCCCGCGCATGCGGTCGGAAACCATCTCGGGCTGCTTCACGATTTCTTCGACCGTGAGCTGTCCGATGATGCCGCGCAGGTGACCTTCCATCACCAGACGGATCAAGCCTTCGCGCTCCTGATCGGTCTTGGTCAGGAACTGTTCTGCCGCCGTCAGCACAGACTCGCGATCGGACTTCACCTTGATCTGCGCCACGGCCTCGACCGTCACGGCGACGCCCTGCTTGGTGTACAGATCCTGTTGCGGCGCCACGTCGAACGACATGAGTTCCAGAGAAAGATCCTTGCAAATCTGCACCATCGGGAATACGAGCGTGCCATGTCCCTGCACCACCCGCGTTCCGCCCAGGCCATACACGATGAGTGCTTCGTGTGGCCCCGCTTTGCGATAGAGCCTTGCCATTCCGCTCATCAGGAACAGGATGACCATCACTCCCAGCCCGACAAAAATCCAGATCGTGACCATCGACGACAATCCCAATCCCATAACGCCTCCTGTGACAAATGCTGTTTAAGAACCGTCAACTTCGTCCGAGTTAACTCAGACGTGGGGAAACTCTGAGTGCAGCACGACTGCGTGCGGCGACAGTTCACTGCTCCGCAGGTTGCGCTGCACAATCCAATTGCTGGCGAACCAGAAGAAACCCAGCGCCAGATAAAGCATGACCAGCACGGGCCACGCCGCGCTCGGCTTGTTCACTCTCACGGCATGCGCGCCAACCGTGAATATGACCAGAAGGAACGCCGTGATTCCGAGAGCGAGCATCAGCGACCCCTCCCGCGAGGTATAGCCGTTGGCCTGCCAGTTGGCGTCGAAGTGCACGGCCATCCGCGTGGGCAGCTGGTCCCAAGCCCGCCAGTAGTTGAGCGCTGTGGTTGGTAATGCCAGCCACATCAGCCAGGTCGCCAGTTTGTAGAAGCCTCGATTCATAGAATCTCCGGGCCAACTGAATGAACAACCGTCTCTATCGATCTTCTATTGATCGCCCGACATCTCGCTCCACAGCCGAACGTATGCGATCCCTTTGTCGTAGCGAGTGACCACGACTTCTATTCCCTTGGCCATCGCGCTGCCATCTTCGCTGCGAGCGCCACAGACGCGGCGCGTGCCGGCCTGCGAATACATGATTTCGCCTGTGCCACCGTCGCGGATCGGAACGCACAGCCGGCCGAGCACACCGACCATCTCGTAGTCGGCGGGGTCCATGTTCTCCTCGTCCGACATCAGCACCTTGCTCAGGAACAGAAAAATGATTCCGCCGCCGACGAGACCGCTGATTACCGAAATCAGCAGACCAAGGCCAAGCCAGACGGTCGAGAAACGCGTGAGCAGATATCCCGTGCCGCCAAACCACGCCAGGAACGCCGTCAGCGTGACGAAGTTGAAGGGCGAAACGCTGCCGCTGCGTGCGGCCTGATGCGCGCCCGGCGCATGCGATGCCGCAGGACCGTGTGCAGCGGGCGCGTGTCCGCTGGCAACCGGTGCATGCGCCATGGGCCCGTGCGCTGTCGGTAGATGCGGGACGCTGTGCCCGTGAAAGTGCGGCAGGTGCAATCGTCCGAAGCGCGAACCTCCAAACACAAACGAAAAGAAGCTGAAGCAGAAGCCGACCGCGAAACAGATCAAGTAAAAATCGGACCAGTCAAACCCTGTCGAGAATCCTGACATCGTCATCGGATTCGCCCCCCTTCCGCAATCGCGGTGCGGCCCAAGCTCGCCCTGGAGCGATTGCCGTTGCCGGCCATGATTTCGGGCCGCAGCGCCTCCAGCAGGCGGTCGGCCAGTCCCGGCGTGTCGAGAATTGCCCCCAACAGCAGGAAACAACGGCGCGTATCTTTCTCGCGCGCGGCCTTGATCAGAACGTTGCTGACTTCCGGATCGTTCGCGAACTTCTCCGAACCCTGCAGCAGCCAGACGTCAAGTTGGCCTTCGGTGGTGCGCAGGTCGGAAGTCAACTCGGCGTGGTAGCCGTCAGGGTCATCCACCAGAAAGCCGGGATGCACCTTGAAAAACTTCGCCAGCAATGCGCGCGACGACTGCGTCATGTGCGGGCGCACTCCGTTTTCGATCTGCGAAAGATAGGACTGGCTGATGGACGTCCCTTTGCCGCGGCCACGGCCCTTGCCCGACTCTTCGCGGATGGCGCGCACCAGCTCGAGCTGCGTCATAGGACGGCCCAGGCCGCGCAACGATCCTTCGACCTCGCGCAGGTAGCGAATTTTCTCGCCCAGCTTCACCGGCCACGCTCCATTCCTTGCTATCTCAATACGCAATATTTATATTGCAATTTGCGATTTATGTCAAGAAACGGATATGGCGCGTTTTCAAAGACTTACGGCGCTGGACTGCATGGTTGGCGGCAGAGCGGCTGAATTTTTCCTGCTCACCAAGAACCTGTCATCCCGAGCGTAGCGTTGCGATTGGCCTTACCAATCGCAATGCGAAGTCGAGGGACCTGTTGGTAGGAATGTATCAGGGAAAGCAGGTCCCTCGACTCGCCGCTTCGCGGATCGACTGACTCCCTCGGGATGACAATGCCCTAGCGGTTGCTTTCGGGCGATTGCGGATTCTCTACAGACCGGCTTCGATACGCGACCGAGGATCGAGGTAGTCGCGCAGCGCATCTCCGATGAAGTTGAAACTGAGCACGGCCAGCATCACGGCGAGCGCGGGAAAGAGCACGAGGTGCGGAGCGTCGAACAAGTGAGCGCGGCCGTCATTGAGCATCGCGCCCCAACTCGAAGTAGGAGGCGGAACGCCGAGTCCGAGAAAACTCATGGTGGCTTCGGCGAGGACGGCTCCGGCCATGCCGATCGCGGCCTGCACGACCACCGGCTGAATAATATTGGGCAGAATGTGGCGGACGATGATGCGCAGATCGCTGGCGCCGAGAGCGCGGGCAGCTTCGACGAATTCGCGCTCGCGGGCGGCAAGGACTTGTCCGCGGACCAGGCGCGCATAGCCGACCCATCCGCCAAGCGAAAGCGCGAGAACAAGATTGAAGATGCCGGGACCGCGAAAGGCGATGAAGGCGATCGCGAGCAGAATTCCGGGGAACGAAAGAAACGCGTTCATCAGCACGACGTTGACGAAGCGGTCGATGGCGCCGCCGTAGTATCCGGCGATGGACCCGACGATGAGTCCGAGGGCGAGCGAGGCGAGCACGACTGAGGTGCCAACCACCATGGAGATGCGCGCGCCGTAAACGACGCGCGAGAGGATGTCGCGGCCCAGTTCGTCGGTGCCAAACCAGTGAACTGAGGACGGCGGGTCAAGCCGCGCGGGCAGGTTGATCGAGGCAGGATCCTGCGGAGCAATCCAGGGTGCGAACAGGGCGAAGACTTCGAAGATCACAACCAACACCACGCCAATCGCCGCCAGCGGATTGTGGCGGGCATTTCCCGCAACCCGGCGGCGGAACGAAATGGCGGCGGTGGACATGAATGAGATATTAAATCGCAGCTGCTGGGGCTTGAGTTCGCTGACAACTTATGTTTTCATAATAAAAGAAGAAACGATCTGACCGCGTAGTTTCTCCGCCCGCGCGCCGTAACCTTCACCCTTAGTCTATATCCTGAGGAGAAAAAATGAGTAAAGTCTCGTATATTCCCAAAGATTACAGCACCATCACACCCTACCTGATCATCAAGGGAGCTGCCCAAGCCATTGACTATTACAAGAAAGTCTTCGGCGCGACCGAACTCTTTCGCATGAATGGCCCGGACGGCAAGGTCGGTCACGCCGAATTGAAGATCGGCAACTCGCACATCATGCTGGCCGACGAAAATCCCAGCATGGGGCAAGGACACACCAGTGCGGCCACCATTGGCGCGAGCCCGGTGAGCCTCTATGTATACCTTCCCGACGTTGATCGCGTTGTTAAGCAAGCGGCGGCGGAGGGCGGGAAAATCCTGAAGCCAGTGCAGGACCAGTTCTACGGAGACCGCTCCGGCTTCATCCAGGACCCGTTCGGACATCTTTGGGGCGTTGCCACTCACATTGAAGATGTGGCGCCCAAAGACATGGAAGAGCGGGCGAAGAAGGCAATGCAGGCAGCGTAGTTTGAATTGCAGGGGACGCGGGGCGGCCCACGCCCCGCCTCTAACCTCTCGTGCGCGTTTTGGGTTGCCTCAACGCGACCATCTCTCGAAGCGCCATCCGAACCGCTTCGGTTCGGGACTTCACTTCAAGAGTCTTCATGGCTTCGTCTGCCAAATGAGCATTTATTCGGATTGATGTCGTGGCTCCGAACATTCTTGTGCCTGATTTCTTATACAAAACATCAGCCTGCTTTCTCGATGACAAGGGGCGTCCCTAGTAGTGTATCTTTTATGGTACGCTACAGTTTGAGCCGAGGTTGAAACAATTAGCAAGAAGAATCTGGGATCGAACGTTGACGACTTCCTGAAGCGGGAAAACATCTTCGAGGAAGCGCAGGCGCATGCCGTCAAGGAGGTCGTGGCCTGGCAACTGGCTAAGGCGATGAAGAAGAAAAAGATTTCCAAGGCGCGCATGGCGGTCTTGCTGAAGACGAGCCGGTCGCAGGTGGATCGCATTCTCGATCCGAAGCGCGACATCACGCTGTCGAGCCTGCAGAGAGCGGCAGCGCTAGTGGGGCAGCGGGTGGTGATTGAGTTGGTGTAGAACGTATCGCGGCCCAACCTTCGCAAGGAGCGCAAAGATCTGCCAGGCGGTAGCTCTTCAGGACAACCATGCGTGAAGAAGGTGCCTTAGTTTCCAGATCCCCGATTCCTTGGTTAGCAGAGCGTAATACCCGTCGCCTCCGATTGGGCCTGAACGAAAACCCACTAGCACAATGGCCTGGGTTCGCGTGTGATCGAAGCCAACCCTCGACAGCTCAGTGATGCCGGTCAGTGGATACTTCTCATCGAAAGCTTGCCATTGAGATGCGAGACTGGCGTCGCTGCTCTCGAGTTGGCGCCAATCATCGTCCGAAAACAGGACCACTTCCCCCTTCTTCACATCCAGTTTGTGATCGAGTTGATACGAATCTGCGTTCCTTTCTGTCCAGTCGGAGACGGCCTCCGCTGAAACCTCCTCTTTGAACGCAGCTCCGTCGACCTGTTCCTTGCGCTTCATTTCCAACGCCTGTTCCAGCCGCTCCCTGTGAACGGGGTCTAATGAATTTCGCCGATGGTACTGGTCGTCGGACGTCCCGGAGTTTGGCGAGGGCTTGGGTTTGCTCTCGACAGATCGTTTGAGGCTGTCCGGTGAGAGGCCGCCGCGACTCGTTCTCCCCCAAACGACAAATTTTTGATTCGGTTCAAGATCATTACCTTCGCCTGCGAAATGGTCGAGTACAGCCGATAGCACAACGTATTCGTCATCGGGGATTCGGGCGGGCGATTCAGACTGGCCAAAAGCCAGTGCGGCCGAAACACCAGAAACCAGAACTCCTAGCGCAATTTGTCGTCGTAATCCAGTCGTGAATTGGCGGGAGAGTCTGCATTTGTTAAATGTCATTGTCTTATCCTCGGATTCGCCACAGAGTAAAGCACATCCGTCAGGAAGTTCACCGCCACGTACGTCAATCCAATCGCCAGGATGCACCCCTGTACTAGAAAATAATCGCGGGCAGAGATGGCGTCGACGGTGAGGCGTCCGATGCCGGGCCAGGAAAAGATCTTTTCGGTAACGATGGCTCCCGCGAGTAGCGCGCCGAACTGCAGGCCCAGCACCGTCAGCACGGGGATCATAGCGTTCCGCAGGGCGTGGCGGTACACGACGGTGCGCTCGGGCAGGCCTTTGGCGCGGGCGGTGCGGATGTAGTCCTGGCTGAGTTCTTCGAGCATCGAGGTGCGCACCATGCGGGTGAGGATGGCGGCGAGCGCGCTGCCCATGGTGAGCGCCGGCAGCACGAGGTTGGCGAACGAACCTGCGCCGGAGACGGGGAGCCATCCGAGTTTGATCGCGAAAAGCAAGATGAGGATCGGTCCGAGCGCGAAGTTGGGGAACGATAGTCCGAACAGGCTGACGACGGAGAGCAGGCGGTCGTCCCAGCGATTGCGGCGGCGGGCGGAGCGGACTCCGGCAGGGATGGAGAGAAGGATCGCGACGAACAGCGACGCCAGCGTGAGCCGCAGCGTATAGGGATAGCGCTGGGCGATGAGGCGGGTCACGGTTTGGTTGTAGCGGATGGAGCGTCCGAGGTCGCCGTGCAGCACGCCTCTCCAGTAATTGAGGTATTGTTCGCCCAGCGGCGCGTCGAGGCCGTAGGTGTGGCGGGTGGCGGCAATGTCGGCGGCCGGCGCGCCTTCGCCGAGCATCTGCGCGATGGGGTCTCCTGGCACGAGATGAATGAGCAGGAAGACGAGGCTTACGACCAGCCAGATTACGGGCAGGGTGTAGAGGACGCGTTGGAGGAGGCGGGTGAGCATCGTCGTTCGTTAACCTGTTGTCAGTTCTCTCTTACGAGCGGCGCTCCAGAATCCACCGGACCTCTTCGTCTTCAAAGTACGCTAACTTGCCCGGAATACACGAAAGAAATGTACCCATCCCATAGCCGACGATCATGTGGAGAGCCTCTCCAAGAGGCATCTCCTTGCCGTCTATCCGGGAATCCTCGGACGTAACCCAGCACGATTGCGGGGCACCCTTGTGCGTCAATATAAGAGCTATGTCGGGGGCGTGGCGCTTGTTCGTTGGAATCGTTACGACATAGCGAGGATCCAAGGCCTTGAAGTGGCCCAACTCGCGAAGAAATTTCTCTCGCTTCTTTGGCTTCGAGACGATTTCCAGATACCGCTCGCGCTTCGTCGACACAAAAAACGCTTTAATGAGTTCTTCCTCGTGTTCCATTGTGAGCGCCCTTTCAATCCCCTCCCTGTTTCGCTGCTTCGGCTTCGCCCTCGACCTTTGCGGTTTTTTCGATCCTCACTCTGGCGATGCGGTGGCCTTCCAACTCATCGACGGTATAGCGGCGGCCTTCGAATTCGAAGGAGTCGCGCAGCTGGGGGATGCGCTGCAGGCGGGCGAGAATGAATCCGGCCAGGGTTTCAAATCCGGCGTCGCGCGGGAGGGTCAGGCCGTGTCCGGTTTCAAGGTCGCGGATGTTGACTGAGCCTTCAAGGACCAGAACCGATTCATCTTCGAACGCGGGCTCGCTGGGGGAGACATCGAATTCGTCTTCGATGTTGCCGACCAGTTGTTCGAGGATGTCCTCCACAGTGATGACGCCGGCTGTCGAGCCGAATTCGTCGACCATTTGCATGCCCGAAATTCGCGTCGCTGTGGATTGTCCAAGATTGCTGAGGCGCAGACGCATCCAACGCATGAGGTCTTTGTAGTAAAGCACGCCGACAATATGCTCGGGGCCGCGTTGCGAGTCGTAAACCGGAATGCGCGAGTGCTGGCCTTCGACCACGCGGGCCAGGGCTTCGTCAAGCATGAGGTCGGAGGGCAACGAAAAAATGTCGGGGCGGGCGACCATGACCTCGCGCACGGTGATGCTGTCGAGTTCAATCGCGCTGTGAATCATCTCTTCCTGAAACTCGGGAATCTGCCCGAATTGACGGCTGGCGGTCACGATGAGTTTCAGTTCGTCGGGCGAGTGGACGGCGCCACCACGGCGCGTGACTTGCGCGCCAAAGAGACGCAGAACCAGGCCACCGGAACGGCGCATGAAAAACAGGATGGGGCTGGTGAGGGCAAGGAAAGCCTCCATGGGAGCGGCGACGGCGAGGGCGACCTGCTCGGCGCGCTGCAAGGCCAGAGTCTTGGGCACAAGTTCGCCGAGGATCACGTGCATGTAGGTGATCAGACTGAAGGCGATGGCTATGGCGATGGTATGGGCATAAACGGCCGCGTGCGGGACTTCATGGACGAAGCGCATGCTTTCGACGAGGCGGGCGACCATGGGCTCACCGATCCAGCCTAGAGTTAAACTGACCATAGTGATGCCGAGCTGGACGCCGTTTACCACTTCGTCGAGGTGCTGGTGGAGGCGCTGCACGATGCGTGCGCCGATGCGTCCCGCTGAGATGAGCTGCTGGATGCGGGTGTCGCGCACGCTCACCAGGGAGAATTCGGCTGCCGCGAAGAAGGCATTGGCCGCCACCAGGAGAAGGATCAGAAAGACCCGGAGCAGCACAAAAGCGATCATGGAAGGGTAATTCTAGCAAAGGCGGTGCCTAGTGGGCAGTGGCCAACGGCAATTCAGCAGTATGTGGGGACAGCCGCCCTCGGCTAGCTTGCCCTGAGCGAAGCCGAAGGGTCGAGCGCAGCTCGACTGGTTTTGACTTTGGCAGCCTCCTAGATGGAAAGGCATCGGGCCTACGGCCCGAGGACAGCCGACGGCGGCTGTCCCCACATAAGCACCACTCGCCATGCTTCGCGCTTGGCTACAAAATTCTGCTCTGTAACGCTATCCTTTTAAAGGACTATTGGTCTAACTAGCAGGCGGCAGGAAAATCTGACTGGCCGCGCCGGTCGTTTTTTGAATCCAGATCGTTAAATCCTTAGGAACAAAAGCAACTCAAGCCGCGTACTACAGAGTGAGGGCGCTATGGCTCCCTCAACTCCACTTGGCGGTTTCAATCTAGGGCAACAACAGGAGGCGTTGTGAACGGTAACGGGAATAATAAGAAGAAGCGTCGCAAACTGATTATCTGGGGCAGCATTGGACTCGGAATTGTGCTGCTGATTGCAGTGGGAGTCTTCGCGGCGACGCGTGGCGGAACCAAGATTGATCCGTCGAAACTCGCCAAAGTGGAAAAAGGCGACCTGGCCAAGAGTGTGGTGGCGACCGGGAAGGTGACGCCGATCACGAAGGTTGAGGTCAAGTCGAAGGCCAGCGGCATCGTGAAGAAGCTTCTGGTGGACTACGGCGATCACGTCAAAAAGGGCCAACTGCTGGCTCAGCTCGACAAAATTGAGATCGAGGCGCAGGTGGAGCAATCGAAGGCGGCACTGGAGGCTGCCGAGGCCAACTGGAAGAGCACCCAGGCAGACCTGGAGCGAGCCAAGGTGGACGCGGAAGGTCCAGATGTGCCCCTGCTGAAGCGCGCCTACGACCGCGCGACCGGCATGGCGAAGGACGGCGTCGTTTCCGCTTCGGCGTTGGACGACGCGCAAAAGAATTACGAGATGGCACTCAACAAGCAGAACGTCTCGAAAGCCCAGGTTACGGTGCTGAAGGCGAAAATCGCTCAGGCGCAGGCTCAGGTAGCACAGGATCAGGCGAACCTCAAACAGCTCCAGGAGCAACTCAGCTACACGGATATCATCTCGCCGATTGATGGCATCGTGCTGTCGCGCGATGTGCAGATGGGCGACGCGGTCAGCTCCATCCTGGTTCTGGGCTCTTCTGCAACGCTGGTCATGAACCTGGGCGACACCAGCGAGGTCTACGTCAAAGGTAAAGTGGACGAGAGCGACATCGGGAAGGTGTACCTCGGCCAGCGTGCTCGAATCAAGGTGGAATCGTTCAAGGACAAGACTTTTGACGGCAAGGTGACGAAGATTTCTCCGATGGGCGTGGAGAAAGACAACGTTACGACGTTTGAAGTGCGCGTCTCGATCCAAAATCCGGGCGGCGAACTCAAGGCCGAGATGACCGCCAACGCGGAAATCATCCTGGAAGAGCACAAGGCCGTGCTGCAGATTCCTGAAGGCGCGATCCTGTACGACAAGGATAAGAAGGCCTCGGTGGAAATTCCGGACCCAAAGGGTAAAGAGGGCAAGAACAAAATTGCCGTCAACATCGGAATCTCGAACGGCGCCAAGACCGAAGTGCTGAGCGGGCTGAAGGAAGGCGATCAGGTCGTGCTGCAGTAAGGAACGGCGGTATTGGGTCTTAGGCTTTGGGTGTTAGGTGTTGAGCCTAAGACCTGCCACCTAAGACCCAACACCGTTTTTGGCGGCTGCTATGACTCTCTCCGAAATCCTGCGCCAGGCGTTCTCCACATTCCGGGCTCACAAGATGCGAACGTTCCTCACCATGTTTGGAATCGTGTGGGGGATTGCGTCGGTGATCATCCTGGTGGGATTGGGGCGCGGCTTCAGCGTCGACCAGAAAAAGCACATGCAAACACTGGGAAAGGACCTGGTCATCATGTGGGGCGGACGCACCAGTTCGCAGGTGGGCGGGCGCGCCGCGGGTAGAGAGATTCAGTTGCACGTCGACGATGCCGACCTGATTCACGACGAGTGCTATCTGGTTAAGAACGTCAGTCCGGAATTGCGGCGGACGATTCCTGAAGTCAGCCAATACAATCTGGCCAGCCGCGGCGTGGTTGGGATGTGGCCGTCGTATCAGGAGTTCCGGTCACTGCAGATTTCCGAAGGACGATTGATTACCGACGACGACGAGCGCGAGGGACGCCGCGTGCTGGTGCTGGGGTCAAAGGCTTACCGGCAACTGTTTCCAGGTCAGCCCGCAATTGGCGCCAGTGTGCTGGTGCAGAGTGTGCCGTATCTCGTGGTCGGGGTTCTGCAGGAGAAAAAGCAGAACTCGAATTACAGCGGCCCGGACAACGACTATCTATTCGCCCCGTACTCGGCAGTGTCGCGCGATTTCCCTCCTCCGGAGAAAAAGGGAGCCGGAATCACGCGTGGCTACCTGGATGACATCGTCTTCGAAGTGGGCGATCCCGAGGAGCACGAGGCCGCGGTCCTACAGGTGCGAAGTACCCTGGCGCGGGTGCATCACTTCGACGCTCGCGACAAAGATGCGCTGTTCGTGTGGGACACGATGGATGGCGCCAAGATGCTGGATAAGATTGTTGGCGTCGTAACCATCTTCTTCGGCTGTGTGGCCAATGTGACGCTGTGCCTGGGCGGCATCGGCGTGATGAACATCATGCTGGTATCGGTCACCGAGCGCACCCGCGAAATTGGCACGCGCAAGGCGATGGGCGCGACCAAGCGCGACATTCTGCGGCAATTTTTCGCGGAGTCGGCGATGCTGACCGTGGTGAGCGGCATTCTTGGGCTCTCTTTCGGAATCGGCCTCTGCGCCGCCCTGGAGGCGTTGCCGTTGCCCGACTTCGTTCCACATCCCATCGTTTCCTGGATTTCGATTGCTGCTTCGATTCTGACACTTTCGTTGATCACCGTGACCGCGGGCATGTATCCCGCCCAGCGCGCCGCGGATATGACACCTGTGGAGTCACTACGCTATGAATAACCACCGCATTCTCTCTTCAGCTTCCGTGTCCAGCCGGTTTGTGTCTGCGATTGCGCTGGTCGTGCTTTTCTCCTCGATGATCGTGTTTGCCTCGACGCCGCAGGGTGGCTTCGAAAAGACGCTCACGGTGAACGGGCCGGTCGATCTTGAAGTACTCACTCGCTCCGGCGACGTCACAGTTCGCGCCGGCTCGTCGGGATCCGTCTTCATCCGTGGAAAGATCTACGTCGGCGACCATTGGCTGATGGGCAACCGGCAAGCTGACGTTCACGAGATCGAACAGCGTCCTCCCATCCGGCAGGAGGGCAACAGCATTCACATTGACTACGTGAACATGCGCAACATCTCCGTCGACTACGAGATTACCGTACCCGCGGACACCGTCGTTCGCACGCGCAGCGGCTCGGGCGATCAGACCATCGAAGGCACGCGCGGCAACGTCGACACCCAGACTGGGTCGGGCGACGTGAAGCTCGCGAACCTCACTGGCGAGATTCAGCTGCAGACTGGCTCGGGCAACATACGGGCGCGCCACGTTTCGGGCGCCGTGAAGGGCGGCACGGGAAGCGGCGACGTTGAGATCGAGGAAGCCGCCTCGGGCGACATCGACCTGCATACCGGCTCCGGAAACATTACCGCTCACGGAGTACAGGGCGGCTTCCGTGGTGAGACCGGGAGCGGCGATGTTACGGCGGAAGGCACGCAGAGCGGATCCTGGGAGATTCACACGGGCTCCGGCAACGTGCATGTGCGGCTGCCGTCGAATGCCGCGTTTGACACCGACATTTCAACCAGCTCCGGAACGGTGGACGTCGGTGAGCCCATCGAGATGACCGTGCAAGGGCGCGTGGGAGATTCGCATAAGCAGATTCGCGGCAAGGTCCACGGCGGAGGCCCGCTGCTGCGGGTGCGCACGGGATCAGGCGACATACATATTCAATAGAGCCGCAAATTGCGCCGGATTTACCCAGATGAAAACGGATAGAGCATTGATTTGATTTTTCCTAATCCGTGAAGAGCCGTGTTAATCCGTGGCCAGGAAGTTTTATGTACCTGAAAGAACTCATTTCGCAAGGCTGGCAGTCGCTGATGCGCGATCGCATGCGCTCGGCGCTCACTATGCTGGGCATCGTGTGGGGCCTGGCGTCGGTGGTGCTGTTACTGGCTTACGGGCAGGGCCTGGGCGGATGCGTGCTGCATGCTTTCCTGAACATGGGCAATAACGTGATCGTCGTGTGGCCCGGCCAGACCAGCATGCAGGCCGGCGGCCAGAGGGCTGGCAAGGCGGTCAAGTACGAACTCGAGGACGTGGAAGCGATTCGCGACGAAGTGCCGATTGTACGAGCCGTCAGCGGCGAGATCGATCGCGACTTCGGATTCAAGATTGGCACGCGCGTGGTATCGATCCAGGTGCGCGGCGTGGACATGCCTTACGGACAGATGCGCAAGCTAGATCTGGCCGACGGCCGCTACTTCAACGAGAGTGACTTCGCCGACCACCGCCGCGTGGTGATTCTCGGCTATGAAGCGACGAAAAAAGTCTTTCAGGGCGCGCCCGGCGTCGGACAGCATGTTGAAATTGGCGGGCTGGATTTTGAAGTGATCGGCACCATGCGCAACAAGATTCAGGACTCGATGTATCAGGGTCCGGACAACGAGAACGGCTTCATCCCCTTCGCGCTGATGCGCGATCTGAAGAACATTCGCGATCCGGACGAGATCATCATCCAGCCCACAGCGCCCGAGCTCAACAAGAAGGCGCTGGCAGCGGTGCGCGAGGTGATTGCGCGGCGGCACCACTTCGATCCCAAGGACGACAAGGCCACGCCGGAGTGGGACACCATTGAAGACCGCGCCATGATCAACGGCTTCTCCTACGGCCTGCAGGCCGTGCTGGGACTGATTGGTGTGGTCACGCTCGCGGTCGGCGGCATCGGCGTGATGAATATCATGCTGGTTTCAGTGACGGAGCGCACGCGCGAGATCGGGCTCCGGAAAGCGATTGGAGCGCGCCCCCGTCACATCCTGATTCAGTTTCTGCTCGAAGCATTGGTGCTCACGTTCGTGGGCGGGGTTATCGGGATGGCTGTCGCCGAGCTTCTGACCTGGGCGATCCCACCTATGCCACTCTACGACGAGTTCTACAAAACCGCCGACCACGAGGGCGCGATCTTCCTGCACGCTTCGATGAGCGTAATGATGATTTCGTTCGTGATTCTGTCGATGGTGGGAATTGTCTCCGGCTTCTTCCCCGCCCTGAAGGCGTCGAGGCTGAATCCGATAGAGGCGCTGCGCTACGAGTGATAGTATTCCTGAAGAAAGAATGGAAGGTTGTTTCCGCCGTACTGTGGCTTGGGGCTCAGGGAAGTACCCCGATTTTGTTGCCGATCTTGGCAAGGAAATTGAGTACGTCGTCTAGCCTTTGTTCCATCCGAACCGAGTGACGTACCGAAACCGCGCCCAGGACCGCGCCGCATCGCATGCACGTCACGAGATCGATCTGCATCGGAGCCGAACCTTGCGCGACCCGATCGAATGCGGTGCTCCCGCACTTACCGCAATTGGCTGTAGGCATAAGCACCCCTGCCGGTGTTAGTGATCGAAGGCTGAAAGTCTATCGAACCTATCTGGCTACTGCAAGCGGACCGGTTGTATTTATATTTGCCGACAGGACGGTCGAGCGAGGTGCCGCGCTATGAGTATGACTAGCGGACGAACCGCTTCGCACACAAAAGGACCTCGAAGTTCCCTGTGTTAGCTGAAATAGTGGTTACGCGCCCCGCGGTACAAATCGAAATCGCTCAATCGCGATCCTGGCGCTCCTATCGCTACGCGCGCCTTTGAGGCAGTAGCTCACCGTCAATTCGTCAAAACTGTCGATTCGGATTGCGCTGGGAATGCTAAATCTCAGCACCTGGGTGGTGGCCGTGCCGCTCCCGATTAAGCGCGCGGGAACAGAAATTTCCTCCATGCCGAGCGTTAGGGTGGGCTTGCCGGGGATTCTCGTATTTCGAATTTTCAGCAAAATGCTCACGGTATTTGGAAATGGGTCGGCGTTTTCGATAAGAATTTCTATCGCGCCATAGCGTTTTGGATCGACGATAAATCCCAGGTTCTGCCGCGCTTCCATGGACATTCCATCGCCGTCTGTGGAACGAAAGAATCGCGCTGACGGACTTCCGTGCATGACTACCGAATTTAGTGGCGGTTGATCCGCAGGGCCTCGCCAGAACCAGTAAACGCCGTCGAAAGGAATACTGAGCGGATCCGGGCTGGCCGGGCCGAGACTTGTGGTTCCCGGTAAGGGCGGAGCCACCAGCTTCGTATGAGGCTCTACGTCCGGGTAGAGTTCTACGCCGGGAAAAACAGGACCCATCACGACGACAGCGGCGGCTATTTTTGTGTTCTGGAGGCTCTTCAAGCGAGCGCTCGCTCCATCCGATGGCTCTGCAAACGTTGAGTCGACAATATGCCTCGCAACTGCAAAGGAGTTCCCACGAGACTCCGAACTGCCAGAGACGAAAAGATCCCGCAGTCGGGCCAAGGCTGCCGCGGTGCCTCGACCGATATGCTTGCCTGCGTGAGCACCGGCATCATTTTCTTCCGATGCTTGCGTAGGTCGGCGGATGCTCCCGGCGGTTGCGGTCGAGTCTCCGCCAGCACCCGTCCCGCCCGACGCCACGATATATGGCAGCCATGCAAACACGACCAGGAACGTCGCTGAAACGAGTACGGCCAGAGTCCGTTGCTTCAAGGTACGATGATTGAGAGCCGGCGAATCTTGAAACATCTGCAGAGTGCGGAATGCGATCGCCGCAGTACCGGCGAAATAAAGCAGGCCCGCCAGAACAGTGCGGCCACCCACGGCACCGAAGATGGCTCCCTGGATCATCAGCGCGCCAAGAATGCTGATTCCGAACGGGAAATCCTGGTTCAGAACTGAGAACGGTTCATCGGGCGGCGTTTGGGCCAATACCACGACGTTGTCGTTTCTGAGAAATGCGATCAAACGCGCTACTTCGATGACGAGTACCGCCCAGATGACCAACACGAACCATGACCCTTGATCGAAGAACATCAGCAACGGCGGCAGCCAGAGTGTGGTTGCCGCTGTGCGAATCGCAACCTCCCTGGCGCGGATCGCCCGTCCTTCTCCCCCGACTAGAAATCCCAAGTAAGTTGCAGTCGCCGTCGCAGCAAAAACTAGCAATATGTAGGCTGTTGCGCGTGCAAGCACACTGATTGCGTTTAGCGGGTGGTCTGGGGAAATCCCGGCGACAAGGATCGTCGCCGCAACCGCCGCAACGAAACCGACCGCGATGAAACGGTTGGTAGGCGGAGAGGACATTTCATGCGTCCTTTGCTGGTTGGACACCAGCAAGCACGCATAAGTTCCGAGTAAACGCTGATTAGGATACTTGCATCGAGCAGATTGTTGCTAGTTAGTTCAAGTCTCGATGACGCCGGCGACTCAGAGTTTGCGCGGCCTAAGACCATTACCTACGTGCCTTGACGCACAGGTTCACCGCAAATTAACTTCGCTGTACCTAGAATTTTGTCTTCCAGCGAGGGAATATTGGCACATCGTCCGATCATCACTTTAACCACCGATTTTGGAACCAACGATCATTATGTGGGCGCGATGAAGGGAGTCATTCTCGACATCACTCCCGACGCTCAGATCGTGGATATTTCTCATGCCGTGCAGGCCTTCGATGTGCTCGACGGAGCGCTGGCCATTTCTCAGGCGTATTCGTATTTCCCAAACGGCGCGGTCCACATGGTTGTCGTGGACCCGGGCGTGGGCACGACGCGGCGGCCGATTCTGGCCTCGAGCGACGGATATCATTTCGTCGCGCCCGACAATGGCGTGCTCTCGATGGTCTATGCCAGGGAAGAACGCATTCACGTAAGGCACATCTCGTCGGAACATTACTTCCGGATGCCGGTGAGCAATACGTTTCACGGCCGCGACGTGTTTGCCCCGGTGGCGGCGTATCTGGCCAAGATGGTCGATTCGCACAAATTTGGGGACGAGATCGAAGATTACGTTAAGTTCGCCGCGCCCCGCCCGAAAGCCGCAGGCGAGAACCGCATGCGCGGCGTGGTGCTGAAGATCGACCGCTTCGGCAACCTGATCACCAATGTGACGCCCGACGATGCTCCGGCGCTGTTTGCGGAGTCCGCTAAATTCAAGATCGTGGTGGGGAGCCGCGAGATTACTGACATCCGCAAGCTCTATGCCGAGGGCACGCCGGGAGAAGTCTTTGGCATCGTCGGCAGCATGGGCTATCTCGAGATCGTGGCCAACCGCGCGTCGGCGGCGCAAATCACCGGCGCCGGCAAGGGCGGCGAAGTCAGCATCTTTCTGGGCGAAGCTGCGGCGGCCGGCAAAGGGGCGTAGCAGCCCTTGCTCCGCGGGTTAGCGGGAAAAGGCCACGGCGCACGCTGTATTCAGAAGGAAAGCCAGCGAGAGCGCGATCACGATGCCCAACGCATAGCTCGATTCTCTCATCTGTCTCAGGGCCATGATCCCCGCCACAGCTAATCCCACCGCATTCAGTAGAGGAAACAGCCAGCCATGGCGCGGGCTAATCGTCATTCCCAGGAAAATTGTAAAGAAGAGACAGCCCAGGCTGATCAGAACTCCCAGCAGGAAACCTAGGACCACTTCAAGAGTTGAACGGTGAGGTTTCTCGGGCTGAATTTCTAACATGCCGCTTCCGCAGAATCGATTGTAATCCGACTCACGAACTTTTCGGCTTGGGATGGACGTAGCGTTCCATCTCGGCAGTCCACCTTAGGAACATCCAGAGTTCGCGGCGTTCGCGCCACATGAATTCCCAGAATTCCAGGAAGCCGATCTGCGTCATCTTCACGCCGGTGTAGGTCTCGATGCGCCACAGCAGATAGGGGCTCCGCCACGGGGCTAGGCGATGGCCCTTGGTGGCATTCCACAAAAATCGGAGTTTGTAGCGCATGCAGCCATGATACCCGCAAGGCCAGGGCCCACACGGAGAAAAAACAGTCAAACCACGAAGGACACGAAGTATCACGAAGGCTTCATCGGCCGGGGGTTTCCTCGTGTCCTTCGTGGTTCATGGTCGTCAAATTCAGCCACCAGCGAGGCGCATGTTAGAATTCCAGTCTCTGCCTGGAATTTCCACGAATGTCTGACGCAAACGCCCGCCAAAAGGCCGAAGACCACTATTATGCCGCGCTCGACTTGATGGCGGACGGGCATCTGGAAAAGGCCGTCGCTGCCTATCAGGAGTCTCTGGCCGCCGACCCAACGTTCACCGAAGCCATGCACGGACTGGCGCGGGCTTTGCAGGACCTGCAGCGCTATGACGAGGCCATCGCGGTGGCGCAGCAGCTGGCGGAAATCGATCCCGACGACGTGCTGGCGCATACCAGCTTGTCGGTGCTGTATCAGAAGAAGGGCATGATTCCCGAGGCGGAGGCGGAAGGGAATAAGGCCAGAATTCTTGGGTGGAAGCAACAGTTGAAAGGGAAGGGCGTCTAACAGTTCGATCAGGCCGGTCCGATGGATCCATCTGGAGAGGCATCTATGAACTGGAGAGTTTGCTTCCTCTCATGTTGCTTATTCGTGGCCATTCCTACAGCCATGAATCCAAAGAAGCCCGCGCCAAAGCCAGTACCCCAATCAAACGACGGGGCCCAGGATGTGGCCGTCCCCGAAGAAGTCAGCGCGCTCCTCCCTCCGATTCTTGATGAAAAGCCAAAAGGCCGATCAAGACGCAATGATTGACTCCTCTCGGGATTCAGATTCAGCACTAGAGCGTACGAAGGTCTGCCGGGGGCACGGGGTCGGCGGCGTGGCTTTCCTGATCGAGCTGAGCTTTGGATGGGAGCAGGTCGCGGCCGAAGGCGGTTAGGGCGAGGCCGGCTATGACTGCGATCCAGGCGGCGAAGAAAAGCGATCCGGCGTCGAAGAGAAACGTGTCGGCCGTCATGAGTGTTCCTCCCTGAGCCGCGCGAACCTCAGGGGCTAAATCCCGAGAGTAGATGGGCCGATAGTGGCCCGGCTAGAAGCCGGGCCCTTCCCGGATCGTTCGTGAAACGAAACGCTTGGCGCTTCTTGGAGGCTATTGTTCCGGCGGGGCAGGCGGGGCCTGCTGCATGTGCTTTTGCATGCGGCCTTCGTGGTTCGCCTCCATCTCCTTCAGCTTCGATTGCTGGTCTGGGGTCAGCAACTGGTAGAGCTGGTTGTGAATGCGCGTGTGCGCCACCGTCAGTTTGACCTCGACCTGTGATTTCTGCGCGGCGAGAGCGCGGACCTTGGCCTCATCGTAGGTGCCTTCCACATACTGGCGAAGCTGCTGATCGATCTGGTGTTCTTGCTGCTTCAGCGGCTTCATGGTGGGACGCTCTTTTTGCATTATGTTCTTCATCTGCGCCCTCTGGTCATCGGTGAGATTCAGGGCTTTGGCAAAAAATCCCATCATGTGGTCGTGCATGCCGTAGCCGTGCTCATGCGTGGCTTGCGGCTGGGAAGTGTCGGTAGTCGTCTGCGACTTGGCGATGGCGCTGCCCAGCAAAACCGCCGTGGCGGCGATCAACAAACGGAAACGAATCGATTTCATGTGTGGAGCTTTCATGTGTAACTCCTGAATTCTCCGGAATGTGTCCCGGGACGGTGCGTACACTGATAGGAACACGGATCGAGGGGAAAAGGCGGTAAAAAGACGGTCAACCGGAGTAAAGTTTTGTCAAAAGAGGTTCTGGACGGGACATGTTTTTTGACGTTTGGGTGAGAGAGAAAATCCCCACTTCTCGCAAAAGAGGCGAGAAATGGGGCACCCGGGAATTGGTTGGAGGATGGTTTGACAATTCTTTACTACGAACCGTTCTTTGCGGGTGCACAATAATATCTGCCTATGGAGCGAATTTTAGTCATTGACGATGATGTGGAGCTCTGCCACCTGGTGGGGGAATATCTGCGGGCGGAGGGGTTCACGATTGAATGCGTGCACGATGGCGAAAGCGGGCTGAAGAAGGCGACGGCGGGCGAGTATCTGCTGGCGGTGCTCGATGTTATGTTGCCGGGCATTAACGGATTTGAAGTGCTGCGGAGGATCCGCGCGACTTCGCGGCTGCCGGTGCTGTTGTTGACGGCGCGGGGTGAGGACGTGGACCGGATCGTAGGGCTGGAGATTGGGGCCGATGATTATCTGCCGAAGCCATTCAATCCGCGGGAACTGGTGGCGCGGATTCGAGCCGTGCTGCGGCGGACGCGCGGCGATGGCAGCGGATCGGCATCGGCGCCGGATGTGGTGAGCGTGGGGGATGTGGAACTGGATCCGGCGACGCGGACGGTGCGGCTGGAGGGCAAGCCGGTGGAGCTGACTTCAGTGGAGTTTAATTTGCTGGAAGTGCTGTTGCGCGAAGCGGGGCGCGTGGTGCCGCGGGAGCGGCTGGTGAATGCGGTGTTGAGCCGCAAGTTTTCGCCGTTCGATAGAAGCATCGATATGCATATCAGCAAAGTGCGCAAGAAGTTGGGGGATACGGATACGGACAGCGACGAGCACATCAAGACGGTGCGTGGGATAGGGTACATTTTTGCGAGGCCGCGGGAGAAGGTGAAAGCGTAGAGTATTTTCTGATAGGAGAGCGCGCCCGCAGCGGCTAAAGCCGAGATTTGTTTGGGCGGATTGCGGCACGGCTCAAGCCGTGCCCTTCCCGCTCTTGCCCGCGCCGTTCTAGTTCTTGAGCGGGCCCATCTTGTTCTCGCCCGTGTACGCTGCGAGAACTGCTGTGGGAGATTGAAGAGTCAAGCATGAAAAGTCTGTTTCTGCGAATATTTTTGTCGTTCTGGATGGCGCAGGCTTTGTTCGTGGTGCTTGCCATTCTGGTGACCGTGGCATTCCGTCCACGGTCGTCCACTTGGGAAGGTCTGCGCACCACGGTCCTCAACGAAGCGGTCAGTGCTTACGAAGAAGGCGGCGAGCTTCGACTCCGGCAATATATGGAGAACCTGGAGACGACGCAGCACCTGCGCGCCTATCTTTTTAACGAGCAGGGAGTCGAGGTTTCGCATCGTACCGCTCCCGACTGGGCAATGCGGGTGGCATCTGGCGGACCGCGCATGCCGCATGACGGATTCATTATCCCCGCGCCCCCGGTGCAGAGGGACTCGCGCGCTTCTTCCGACGGCAAGCATCGCTACACGCTTGTATTGGGATTGCCACCGGGTCCGAGGGTATTTTTCGGTCCGCGAGGATTGCCGGTTCCAGGGTTGATCATCGCAATCATCTCGTCCGGGTTGGTCTGCTATTTTCTGGCGTGGTATTTGACCACGCCGATCGTGCGGCTGCGGGCGGCGACGCGGCAACTGGCGGCGGGCGATCTGACGGCGCGGAGCGGCGCTCCAGCCAGCAATAAGCGGGACGAAATCGCAGGCCTGATGCGGGACTTCGATGCCATGGCGGAACGGCTCGAGCTGTTGGTGAAAGCGCAGTCCCGGCTGCTGAATGATATTTCGCATGAGCTGCGTTCCCCGCTGGCGCGGTTGAACGTCGCTCTGGGACTGGCGCGGCAGCGCGCCGGCGTGGAGAGTGCCGATATGCTGGACCGCATTGAACTGGAAGCCAGCCGGCTGAACGAGTTGATCGGCAGGATTTTGACGCTGGCTCGCCTCGAAGATGGAGAACAGCGTGTGCCGCAAACTCCGGTACCACTGGGCGAGTTGGTGGCCAACGTCGCCGAAGATGCGGAGTTTGAGGCGCAGGAGCGGCACTGCCACGTGCACACTGCCATCCCTGAGGGCGACTGGGGAGTGCGCGGGAATGACTCATTGCTGCATAGTGCGGTGGAGAACGTGGTGCGCAATGCGATCCGCTATACGCAGGAGGGAACGTCGGTCGAGATCGCGCTGGCGAGTGAAGAGGGGGACGGCGGCCGGGAGGCTGTGCTTAGCGTAAGCGATTCGGGGCCGGGAGTTCCTCCAGATGCTCTGGGAAAGTTGTTTGAGCCGTTCTACCGACTGGATGATGCGCGAGGACGCCTGACCGGCGGAGTCGGCTTGGGGTTGGCCATCACGGAGAGAGCGGTGCGCTTCCACGGGGGGAAGGTGACGGCCTTCAATCGTGCGGAGGGCGGGCTGATGGTGGAGATTCGGCTGCCGTTGGTCTCGCGGGTGGAAGAGAGCAAGGAACGGGCTGAGGTGGTGCCCTCGGGCCGGGAAGCGTAAGGGCGGACATCAGACCTCGGACCTCGGGGCGATTCCCGGCATGCGCGGGCGAGGGACCCTCGCGACAGCCGGCGGGACGCCGGCGCTACTTAACCCCCCTGAACCTCTCGTATACTGGTAGCTGCTGGAAAGCGGGGCAACTCCGCGGCGTTCCCAGGGTTCCAATAGCGGTTGTGGGAGTTTGCTCTTCCCGCGCTTTCCTGATACACAAATGGGTTGAGATTTTCCCGCGTTTTTTGAGAGTGCAAGGACCCGGCCGGCGGGGCGCTGGGGGTGTGTGCACCCTTAAACCTCACATAAATATGGAGATCAACCAGAGAATGTCGAAGCGACTTGCGTGGCTGCTCGGGGTGGTTGTGCTGGTTTCAGTCGGACTGCTGGTGGCTTGCGGGAGCAAGTACAACGCCTCGTCCGATGGGTTGGTGCTGGTGGGCAGTCAGGGCTCGGGGCTGATCGAGACATACAGCTTTAATCTGGGAAGCGGGCATGTTTTGTCGATCAGTAATCCGCCGGCCGACACATCGAGCCAGACTTGCGTACTGGGCGGCGTGCCCTCGTCGCTGGTGGTGGATCCGAAGGGAGCGTACGCGTACGCGATCGTTGTCGGTGATCCGTGCGGCACCAACCCAAATGGCATCTTGGCGTTCAAGGTGAACTCCGATGGAACGACGACGGTAGTCGGGAGCCCGCTTGCGTTCAACCCAGAAACGGTCTTCTTTCCAGGGACGACTATTCAGGATACGCCCGCGCCCGCCGTGGTTCCTGGCACGATGGTGATGGACCCGGCTGGGAAATTTCTATTCGTGGCGGACCGGGCGACCACGGATAGCACCGGGCTGTACGTCCCAGGGGCGGTCTCAGTGTTTGCCATCGGGAGTGGCGGGAGTGTGACGGAAGTGGCGGGATCGCCTTTCTTCACGACGATTCCAGCGACGACGCTTCCTCAATCGGGGCTCGACATCGTAAGCGTTGCACCAACGCCGACGGTGTTCCCTGCCATCGGCGTCAACGGAGTGCAGAATTCCGTGTGCTCTAGCCTCTCACCGCCGACTTCCCAGTATCTTTACGCTGTCGATAAGTTGGGGAACCAGGTGTTCGAATTTCAAGTGGATATGTCGTCGGGTGTCCTGAGTGCTCCGACCGGTCTTACGGCGATACCGTCGTTTGGAACGGATCAAACACCGGCCGGCATTGGCGTCGATCCTTGCGATCGATTCGTGTATGTGAGTGATAGCCTGACGGACAAAGTCAGCGCCTACACGATCTGCAGCGCTGTTTCGCCCACGTGTATTGCCGCGGACGGCAGGTTGATGCCGGTTTCCGGTTCACCGTTTGGGCTGTCGGGGAGCGCGAATAGTCCAGGTCCGCTGGCGGTGGATCCGTATGGCAATTACGTGTACGTCCTGGGCACACTCTCCAATACGATTAGTCCGCTGAAGATCAGCCCGATCTCGGGGGCGCTGACGGCGTTGAGTCCGGCGTTCGTGGCTACAGGGATCGGGCCCAAGTCGATTGCGATTCGGGGAGACGATAACTGGATGTTCGTGACGAATTTTGGGTCGACCAACCTTGGAGGCAACACGGTTTCGCAATACGCGATCACGCCGGCCACTGGGGCGCTCACGGTGGAGCAGGCGATCCAGACGGATAATTATCCGTGGGGCGTGGCGGTGAAGTAAGGCAGTGGCCGGCGGTCAGTGACCAGTGGCTAGGGAATCCCGTTCTTCGAACGCCTTCTACGTCGGCACCTTCAAAATCAAATACCCACCAACCAGGAAAAAAATCAGGTCTGGCGACCAGGCCGCCAAGGCGGACGGCAGCAGGGTCTGATCGCCCATGGCCTCGAAGAAGCGCGTCACGACGATATAGAACGCCGCGATTCCTACGGCGACGGCGACTCCGGTGATCGCTCCCTTTTTTCCAGTGGAGAGCGAAAAGGGGATGGCGAGCACGGCCATGATCAGCGTGATCAGCGGATACGATAGCTTCTTGTGCAGTTGCACGCGCAGGCGCACCACGTCGAACCCGCTCTGCTGCAGATCGCGGATATAGCGTCGCAGCTCTTCGTAGTTCATCTCGTTGTACTGCTTCACTTCTTTTTTGAAATAAGCCGGCGTCTCGGGCAGATCCGGGAACGTAGCGACCTCGAATGGGCGATACTTGGCGATGGCCGAGACGTTGAGGGCACGGTCCCATCCCTGTTCGTAGACCCAGCGATTTAGATTGTCGGCCCAGTGGGCGCGGTCGGCGTGGATGCGGCGCGTGATGGAGAAGGTGGCACGATCGAGTTGAAAGACGGTGATGTTGCCGAACTGGTCGCGGTCGGGATCGAAGAACTGGTAGTAGTAGATGTCGTTGTGCTGACCGAAAATCCATTTGCGGTCGGGGCGCAGATAGGTTTGCGGCGGCTTGCCTTTGATCTGATTGTGCAGCGCTTCCTGGCGCTTGTTGGTGTGGGGCAAATAGAACTGGTCAGCGAAGAACAGTCCTACGGCCAGCGCTCCAGCGGCCACGATCACGGGAGTGACGATGCGGTAGATGCTGGTTCCAGTGGCCTTGATGGCAGTAATTTCATTGGACCGTTGCATCATGCCAAAGGTGACAAGCACGGCGAGCAGCATGACCAGCGGAGCCACATTGTAAAGCAGATAGGGCGCGACGTTGAGCAAGTACTCCGCGACGACGGTTGCCGGAACCTGGTTGCGAAGGATATCTCCCAGAAGCTCGAACAGGGTAAAGACGATGACGAGGACGAGGAAGGTAGAAAGGATGAGCCCCAAATAGACGAAGAAGTCGCCTAGGACGTAGTCATCGATCAAAGTCGGAAAGCTGGCGCTGAACATGCGGCGCCGGGTGGAGGCGCGTTCGAAGGCGTTTTCGCGGCGGCCACGGGCGATCAGCTGGTCCCGCTTCCAGACGGCTCGGAATGACGCCAGTTCAAACGGACGTTTCTCTGCGCGCGAGAACAGAAAAATCGCGATGGCAAGAAACACAATGTCGGCCAGCCACGCTCCGAACCAGGGTGAGACCTTGCCTTGCCGGGCCAGAGAAACTCCCACGAGCGAAATCACGTAATAGACGAAAACCAGCAGGATGGTCAGCACGAATCCGCCGGACTTGCCGCTTTTCTTCGACGACAGGCCGAGCGGGATGCCCACCAGCGCGAGCATGAGGCAGGCGGTGGGCAGCGCGAAGCGTTTGTGGAACGCGATGAGATACCAGCGGGCGGAAATGGGATCGACCCGGGCGGCCTTACGCCACAGGGCCCCGGTATCCATCACGTCGGCGGGAAGCGACTCGTCGGGCTTGTTCTCGGTGGAGGGGAGATCGAGCGGGATGTCGGTCTGCTGGAACGTGGAGATCTGGTAGTGATCCGCATCTTTAGGGTCCGTCTCGTGCTCGGATCCGTCGATCAGGTGCAAGTGCAGGCGGTCCTGAGCTTCGCTGATGACGATTGCTTCCTTGGCAAGGGTGATTTTCGGGTTGGTGGCGTCGCTCAGGTCCGCCATGAACACGCCCTTCCACACAGCCGCGCCCTGGGCCGTCTTCACGTCTTGCACATAGAGAACCTTCTTCGGAAATCCCTCGTAGAAGACTCGGGGCTGGATCTCAAACGAGACCTGTGAACCCTTGAGACGGTCCTCCAAGTGGCCGAGCGCAGCCTGGGCTCGGGGTGCGATATAGAGGCCATTGAACAGAGCGATGAGCCACGCGGTCATGACAAAGATCGAGAGCGCGCGCAGAAAGGTCCAAATGCCCATGCCACTGGCGCGCATGGCGGTGATTTCACTGTCGGCGGCAAGACGGCTCAGGCCGATCAGGATTCCGACCAGCACGCTCATGGGCAGGGTGTAGGTGAGCGCGAGGGGGACGGTGAAGAAGAAAATTTCGGCAACGCTGGGCAAGGGGGCGCTGGCGCGGACTACGAGCTCGAGGATGCGTCCCAGGTCGCGCGTGAACAGGACAAAGGTGAAGATGCCCACGCCGATCAGCGCGTGCGCCGTCACTTCGCGTAGGATGTAGCGGGTCAGAATCCGCATGAGAGACGTGAGACGCCAGACGCGCTTAAGGCGAGGATAGCACGGTGCGATTGAGAAGGGGATTTGGTTTCGGCTTCAGGCAAAAAAAGCCGGGCTTCGCCCGGCGGACAGCCGAGGGCGGCTGTCCCCACATAACCTTTCCTTGTGCTTGTGATGGAACTGGAACGCGATGCCATGCGTAATTGCTGCAGGGGGAGGACTATGGGATGACGCCGGTGAACGTGAGGGAGAGTCCAGAGCAGGTCGATACCCAGTCTCGAACTGATACGTTGGCCCTGGTGGGGATTGCGGCGAGCATCGCCGTGGTTCATGTGCTGACGAACGGGCGCTACGGGTTTCATCGCGATGAACTGCAGGTGTTGAGCGATGCGCGGCATCTGGATTGGGGATTCGTGCCGTACCCACCGTTGACGCCCGTGGTGGAGCGGATTTCCATGTCGATTTTCGGCATGTCGCTGGTGGGGCTGCGGTTGTTTTCGGTCATTTCCCAGGCTGCGGCCATCGTGGTTACAGGGTTGATGGCGAGGGAACTTGGCGGTGGACGGCTGGCCCAGACAACTGCGGCTCTTGCCATTGCGCTCTCGCCCCTGCCCATTTTCGAGGGCACGGAATTTCAGTACACGACGTTTGATTATTTATGGTGGGTACTGATTGCTTACTTCGTGATTCGGCTGTTGAAGGCGGAGAATCCGCAGTGGTGGCTGGCGATCGGGGCGACGATAGGTATTGGCTTTCTGACCAAGTACACGATGGGATTTTATGTCTGCGGAATCCTGGGCGGAGTTCTGCTGACGCGTGCACGGCGGTATCTGGGAAGCGGGTGGTTTTGGGGCGGGATGACGCTGGGGTTTGTGATCTGTTCGCCGAATCTGGTGTGGCAGGTGCGCCATGGGTTTATCTCGCTGCACTTTCTGCAGCACATTCATGCGCGCGATGTGGGCGAGGGGCGGGCGAATGGATTTCTAACCCAGCAATTCTGGCTCTGCGCAAATCTGGTTGCGGCGCCGTTGTGGATGGCCGGATTGATCGGCTATTTGCGGGACCGGCGGTATCGGTTGCTGGCGTGGATGTATTTGATCCCGCTGGCGCTGTTCGCGGTGGGGAAGGGACGAGGCTATTACCTGGGAGCGGTGTATCCGATGTTGATGGCGATGGGCGCGGTCATGGGCGAGCGCTGGGTTGCGTCGCTGTCGAAGATGCCGCGGCGTGCTGTGGAGGCGGTGTTTTTCACCGGACTGGTGGCGAATGGATTGATCCTCAGTGCGATTCTTCTTCCGCTGACGTCGAGCGGAAGGCTGATGAAACTTGCGCTGGAGAACAACGGCGATCTGCGCGAGGAGATTGGCTGGGACGAACTGGTGAAGACGGTTGCGGGCATTCGGGATTCGCTGCCGGCGGATCAGCGGGAGAACGTGGGCGTGGTCGTGGGGAACTACGGAGAGCAAGGGGCTATCGAGATTCTTGGTTCGGCCTATCACCTGCCTCTTCCGATAAGCGGGACGAACTCGGCGTGGCTGCGCGGATATCCTGTGCCGCCGCCGACGACGCTGATCGTGCTTGGGTTGTCCCACCACTATGTGGACCGGATGTTCACCTCATGCCGGGTGGCGGGACACAACGGGAATAGTTTGGGCGTGCACAACGAGGAGAGCAAGGATCATCCTGACATCTTTGTTTGCGGCGGGCCGCGTCTGCCCTGGCCGGAGTTCTGGAAGGAGTATCAGGCATTTGGCTGAGCCAGGAGTCCGTTACCAAACGTCTACGGCAGTTGATTCAGGTAACAAGCTCCGCTGGTGCTTTGCGCCGGGGGGCTCGGCGCCGTCATCCACGGAGGAAAATTGAAGTTGAAGAATTCGGTCATGCTTCTCTGGGCGGCATCGCGTTTGGTTAGGGCCGCCAGGCCGAAACGCTGTTCGATCAGCTTCAAGATCGCCGTCATGTCCATCACAGTGTGCGACACGTAGTGCTTCTTCGCGTAAGGTGATACGACGATCAGGGGGAGCCGATAACCGGTGTAGGTGAAATCGCAATCGGGGCCGGTCGCCGTCGTGCAGATGTCGTTGGTCATCAGATCTTTCAGCTTGATGCCATCCGGACTCACTGCGGGCTGGGGCGCGACGTGATCGTAGAGACCGCCGAACTCGTCAAAAGTCAGAATGAAAGCAGAATCTTTCCAGGAGACGCTGGTCATCAACCCGTTGATGATAGACGAGACGTACTGCGCTCCCAGTTGGATATTGATAGGGTACTGGTCGGAGTCCGAGCCATGCTCGTCCAGACCCGCTGCGGACGCGGGTTCGATCTGAGCGACCTGAGGCAGAGTGCCGTTTTGCATGTCCGTAAAAAACTGCGTCATTGTGGCCAGGTTATTCGGATAGGCGGTCGGGATGGTCTGCCCCCACTGAAAATTCTGAACGTAACTCAATGTCAGCAAGCATTGCGGCGTGGGGTCCGACGCGCAGGAGGTATTGTCGGTGTTGACATAAATCTTCCAGGTGATTCCCGCGTTCTGCAACTCCTGAAAAATTGTTGTCGCGGTGAGTAACGACTGGTCGCCGCTGTCAGTGCCGATGGGATACACATAACCCTGTGAGGTCGCGGCGATCATATATTCGCGATTCGGGGAGGTGCGCGTCATGACGGGCGAAAACCACCGGTCCGAGGTGCTGAAGTCCGAAGCCATGAAGTAGTAGTAGTTCAGATCGGTGTCGGTGTAGTAGCCCATGGAGCGGATGCCGTTGGTGTCGTAATAACGAGGGACGTTGTTGCGAGCGTCGTGGGCGTTGGTCCAGACAAAGCCATCGAGGGTAGCGGTCGGGGAGTAGTAATTGTTGAGATTCCAATCCACATGGCTTTCGTTCCAGGAGGGGCTGGGGTTTTCGATGCACTGGGTAATCAGCTGGTACGAAGTAATCTGCGGACTCGCGCTGTCTTCGGTGCAATCGGCGGGCGGTGGATACGCGGGATCGCAACCGGGATTGGTGGGCGGCGGGCCGTAGAGCGGGGCCAGGCCTGAAGTGGGATTGAATTGGGGAAGGCCGTCGAAGGAGCGATCAGCGAAGCCATTGTTTTTCCAATAGGAACGTAGGGCGCCGAAGTAGTGATCGAGAGAGCGGTTCTCCTGGGCCATGAAGATAATATGATTCAGAACTTTGACCGTCTGATTGACCTTGAAGGTGGCGGTGGCGGACTTGGCGGCATTCATGGTCAGAGTGCAGCTTCCTGTGCCTTTGCAGGCGCCGGACCAACCGGCGAAATAGGCTCCCTTGGCGGCCACTGCGGTGAGTTTCACGCTGGTTCCGGAGCTGAAGGAGGCCGCGCACGTCGAGGGGCAGGTGATGCCGGCGGGGCTGCTGGTGACGGTTCCGGTGGAGGTGCCTGCCAATGTCACGGTCAGCTGGTAAGTGGTTGGAGGCGCGGAGGCAAGCGGTTGCTGGGCGGCCAAGCCTAGGCCGGCAAGAAAGATTACGACGGCGATTAGAACACGATGGCAAGTCAAGGATTGACCTCCGAGGGTATTCAGGAAAAGGACCAAGCTTTGATGGCCAGGAGAAGGGGCCGGTTGTTAGGGGAAATCCGGTAGAAGCGGGCATTGCAGAGGGCCGCTCGGCTTCGCCTTCGCTCGATGGGCGAAGGCGCCCGTCGCCACATGGGCATTTTTATTTCCGGCTTTTCCAAGGATCATTTCATGGGGTGACTTTTTGGATCAGCGCGGGCGAGCTGTGCGGGTTGAAATTTGTATCGCCTGAATAGGTAGCCGTTATCTTGTGCGTGCCGGCCGTTAGGGTGCTCGTCGAGAAGGTTGCGGTGGAGCCTGTGAGCGCGACGGTGGCCAGTTTGGTTGGGCCGTCTTTGAACGTGACCTTACCGGTTGGGATTGGCAATCCTGGGAGGCTGGCCGTGACGGTTGCTCTGAACGTCACCTGCTGCCCGACCTTGGATGGATTCAACGAACTGGAAAGAGGGATCTTTGTGCCGCGGTTGTTCAGCAGGATGACGAGGTTTGAGTCATTTCCAATCGCGAGATCGATTGCACCGTCGCCGTTGAAGTCTCCAGCGACAAGCTGGGTCGGGAAAAATGGTTCGTAGACGGTTGCCGTCTGAAACGTTCCGTTCCCATTGCCGAGGAGCAGGTTCACTTCGCCAACAACATCGGCCATCGCAATGTCGAGCTTGCCATCGCCATTGAAGTCGGCAAGGGCGAGGGAGTAGTTTTCCGTTCCGCCAGCGTAGTTGACGGCGGAGCCGAACGTGCCGCCTCCCTGGTTGAGGAAGACGCTCACGTTGCCGGTCTGGTTCGTGACAACCAAGTCGGGCTTGCCATCGCGATTGAAATCGCCGACGGCGACATCGGTAGCCTGGGCAGCGGACTGGTAGTTCACGGTGGGACCGAACACGCCGCCACCCTGGTTCAGCAAGACGTTGGCTCCAGGGAATCCCAGGAAGCCGTTAGCGGCGGCGACCAGGTCCAGCAAGCCATCGCCGTTCAGGTCAGCCGCTCTTATGCTCGGCGGGTCCGCTCCGGTCACCTCGTAGCCGGTGACTGGGGCTTTGAAGCTTCCGTCGCCGTTGCCAAACAGGACGCTTAAGCTGCCATATCCGGTCGATCCCCCTGAGGAGTTCGTGACCGCAAGATCGAGGTTGCCATCTTTATCGAGATCGCCGGCGGTAATGCCCTCTGGAAGACTTCCGGCGGCATAGCTTACCGGCAAGGCAAAGCTTCCGTCGCCGTTTCCGTTCAGAATATCGACTGCGTTATTCTCCGAATCGACGATGGCAATGTCGAGCAGTTTGTCGTGATTGAAGTCTCCGATTGCCATTGCGGCGCCTCTTGAACCGCCGCTGTAATTTGCGAGAAATCGGAAGCTTCCGTCCCCGTTGCCGAGATAGACGCCAAAGCTGTGGCTGGACGTGCCGTTGGACATCACCAGGTCGAGGATTCCGTCACGATTCAGATCGGCCGCAGCGAGCGAAATCACAGTGTTTCCGGTGAAGTACGCTCGGGGTGCGCGCAGCGAGCCATCGCCATTTCCGAGCACGACGGTGACGATGCCCGTCGAGCGCGATGTGCTGAAGTTGTTGGCCGCGATCAGGTCGGGTGATCCGTCGCCATTCAAGTCAGCCACGGTCACGCCGTTCGGCCGAACGCCGACCGCGTAGCTGTAGGGAGACTGGAAGGAGCCGTCTCCATTGCCGATCAAAAGAGTTGCGGTGTCAGAATAAAAGTCAATGGTGAGCAGGTCCAGAATGCCGTCGTGGTTGAAGTCGGCGACGCCCAGTCCAAAGCTGCCATTCTGGAACGTTGGATAGTTCACGACTGTTTTGAACGTTCCTGTGCCCGTGCCGAGAAGAACGCTGACCGTGTCGTCGATATTTACCGTGGCCAGGTCGAGGACTCCATCACGATTGAGGTCCGCGGCGATGACTTGAAGGGGGGAATATCCTACGGCATAGTTTACCGCTGGGGCGAAGGTTCCGTTCTTGTTGTTGAGGAGGATGCTGACGTTGGCACTTCCACCGTTCGAGACTGCCAGGTCAGGGTAGCCGTCTCCGTTGAAATCACCGACGGTCACCGCACTGGGCTGTGTGCCTGCCGCATAGCTGGCATGTCCTGAAAACGAGCCATCGCCCACGCCGAAGCAAATGCCTATGTTGGTGCTGCCTGCGTTCACAAATACCAGGTCAGGAACGCCATCGTGATTGAAGTCGCCGATCGCCGCCCAGATGGGATTCGAGCCAGCGGGGTAGGTGGCAGGCGACGCAAAGGTGCCATCGCCCCTTCCGAGAAGAACGCTGATAGTGTTCCCGGCGTCGGCGACCACGAGGTCGAGTTTCCCGTCTCCATTCAGGTCGCCCGCCGTCACATACTCTGGCTGGGTGCCCGCGCTATAGTCGACGCGCGTCTTGAAGGTGCATCGCCGTTTCCCAACAGGATGCTGACGGTGTTCGAGTTCCGATTGGCGACGGCCAGGTCCGCCTTGCCGTCCCCGTTGAAATCTCCTACAGCGGTGGCGTTCGGATTCAGGCCGACGGTGTAGTCAGTGCCGGTATGGAAGGTGCCTGCGGAGGCGAGTGGAGGAAGGGAGGCCAGGCCGAGGGCGAGCGGCAGGAGGCGGCATATCGATCGATGGAGGTTCATGAGTTGTGCTCCGCACGGAAACAGATGGCAGTCAAGCTTGTGGTTGACTGTTATGGAAAAGGTTATCCGAGAGCAGTTTCAGGAGGAGGGTAGGGACTGGCGCTCTCAAAATTCCAGCAATGAAATGTACTCTGGAAGGACGGAAAGTGCAAGTGTGGTGCGGCTGAGGGAGGAATCCGCACTATTGCGCTTTGAAGAACAGCGCGGCCAGCGGAGGGAGGGTCAGCTTCAGGGAAAATGGGCGGCCGTGGGTGGGGATTTCTTCAGCGTTTACTCCGCCCAGGTTGCCCATGCCGCTGCCGGCGTATTCCCGGGCATCGCTGTTGAGGAGTTCACGCCAGTAGCCGCCGTGGGGGACGCCGACGCGGTATCCCGTGCGGGGTACAGGCGTGAAGTTGCAGACGACTAACACTGTGTCTTGCGCCGACTCGCTCTTGCGCAGCAGGGAGATCGTGCTGGTGGCGTTGTCATTGGCGTCGACCCATTCGAATCCGGCGGGATCGTTATCGAGGACGTGCATGGCGGGCTCGCTGCGATAGAAGCGGTTCAACTGCTCCATCCAGGCCTGCACGCCGCGATGAACCTGGTATTGCACCACATGCCACTCCAGGCTGGTGTCGTGCGCCCACTCGCGCACTTGGCCGAACTCGCAGCCCATGAAGAGAAGTTTCTTGCCGGACTGGGCGTACATGTAAGCGAAGAGCAGGCGCAGGTTGGCAAATTTCTGCCATTCGTCGCCGGGCATTTTGCCGATCAGCGATCCTTTGCCGTGGACGACTTCGTCGTGCGAGAGCGGCAGCACGAAATTTTCCTGGAATGAATACAGCATGCGGAAGGTGAGCTCGCTGTGATGAAACTTGCGGTGGATGGGATCCTGCTGGAAGTACTTCAGCGTGTCGTGCATCCATCCCATGTCCCACTTCATGCCGAAGCCCAGGCCGCCAACATAAACCGGCTTTGAGACCATGGGCCAGGAAGTTGATTCCTCGGCCGTGGTCTGAATCTCAGGATGTTCTTTGTAGGCTTCCTGATTGAAGCGGCGGAGGAAGTCGATGGCGTCGAGGTTCTCGCGTCCGCCGAACTTGTTGGGGATCCATTCGCCCTGCTTGCGGGAGTAATCGAGATAGAGCATGGATGCGACCGCATCCACGCGCAGGCCGTCGATGTGATATTTGTCGAGCCAGAACATGGCGCTCGACATCAGGAAGCTGCGCACTTCCGGGCGGCCATAATTAAAGATGTGCGTCTTCCAGTCGGGATGAAATCCCTGGCGCGAGTCGGCGTGCTCGTAGAGATGAGTGCCGTCGAAGTAGGCGAGACCATGGGCGTCGGAAGGGAAGTGCGACGGCACCCAATCGAGGATGACGGCGATGCCGTGCTGGTGCAGGTAGTCGACCAAGTACATGAAGTCCTGCGGCGTGCCGTAGCGCGACGTGGGCGCGAAGTATCCGGTGGTCTGATAACCCCAGGAACCGTAGAAGGGATGCTCCATCACGGGGAGGAACTCGACGTGGGTGAATCCCAACTGGCCGACGTATTCGGCGAGGCGTGGCGCGGTTTCGCGGTAGGTCAGGGGACGGTTGTGATCTTCGGGGACGCGCATCCACGAGCCCAGATGCACTTCGTAAACCGCCTGGGGCGCGCGCAGCGAGTTGCGGGCAGCGCGTTTCTGCATCCAGTCGTGGTCGCTCCACTGGTAGTCGAGGTCCCAGACGACGGACGCGGTGCGCGGAGGCTTCTCGTGCAGCAGGCCGAGCGGGTCGGCTTTGTCGACGCGGTATCCCTTGCTATGCGATTCGATGTGGAACTTGTAGAGCGCGCTGCGGGTCGCGCCGGGGACGAAGCCTTCCCAGATGCCGGACGAGCCACGAGAGCCGAGCCGATGCGTTTTGGAATCCCATCCATTGAAGCTGCCCACGACCGAGACCGAGCGCGCATTCGGCGCCCACACGCTGAAGACGGCGCCCGATTCGCCATTGTGGGTGACGAGGTGGGCTCCCATCTTGTCGTGCATGCGGTAATTGCTGCCCTCGTTGAAGAGGTAGAGGTCCTGGTCGGTCAGGAGTTGGGGGGTGGCGAGGGTGGGGTCGGGGGGCATGGCCTGGGCGGAAATGTGGTCGCAACTTAGTTTACCGGAAGACAAGGATCGTCCGACGGGAAATCATGTTTCAGAAAATCATAGACAGTGTTCGTGCCTAGTGGGAGCATTGTGAACATGGGGCTATGGCAGCAGACTGAGGTTTTTTGGAACGATAGCCGAGCTGTCGCTTGGATTCTTGTCGTTGTTTGGACTGCGATTGCAGTGTGGGCACTGTATGCCGTTCCTTCACCCGGTATTGCGATTGGGCTGCTCGCGGCGGGTGCAGGCATCATGAGCCTGCGATCCCAAATGCACATATTAGAAAAGTTGGGATGGATCGCAATTCTCGTCGCCCTAACCACGGCGGAGTTCACTCCATAAGAGCGGATCGCCAAGCTAGCAATGCGGAACAGCAGAAGGTCAGGACGGATGAGAACAACAGATTCGATGCCATAGCTCAAGGACTCAAGGATTCAATTGTGGCAAGTAAAGGGCAATTCGATACCACGATAGGCCACGTTGACAGCGTTCTTAAAACGACGCAGCGGGTATCGAACTTAGCCAAGGACAGCTTAGAGAATTTGACCGGAGAGAATTCTGTAGCGTACTTGTCTCCACAGCCGCCAACTGACGATGGGCACGTGCCGCTTGCGATTGTGAACGCCGGGAAATTCCCGTTGACCGGAGTAACGGTAGTAGTCGTAGATTCAACTACATACCCGTTCAAGACCGAACCCGCCGTGATCGTTGGCACCTTGGCGTCCCATGTCGTACGACCAATTGATTTGTCTGTAATGCCGATTCCGGGCTCGAACCCACCTGGGATAGCTTCATTCGAGATAAGTATCTACGCTCAAAATGGAACATCAAGAGAATTGCTGCAGTTCAGAAGAGGTAAGAAAATGCCCTGGGACTACCGAGCTACGGTGTCACGTGAGGCTCCGGCACACCGCTCCATGATCCCCAAGCATTCGAAGGCGAAATCGGACATCCCCGGACTTAATCTCGACTATGGGTGGATTGAGGACAGAAAGAGCGGCCCTCAGGCTAACGAACCTTGATTATGTCGGTCTGTTCGAAGATTTACGCCAGTCGCCAAACGCAATTAAGATTAGGACCCCGAAGGAAAGCCAGTGAGCAATCGAACCCACAAACATCTTCAGTTGGACGCTACGAAACTCAAGCGTGCTCAAGAGGTCTTGGGAGCTAAGACGGAAACGGAGACCATCGAGCTTGCGCTGGACCTAGTGATCGCCCAACATCGAAGAAACCGCCTTGCATGGGAAGCCAACTACCGGTTCGTGCGGAGCGGCGTTATCATCAAGGACGTTTACGGGAAACTCGAGTGACCCTATCCGAATCGACACATACCAGGTCATGATTTTCTAATTGCGCCGGCTAACAACCAGCGGAGCTTCGCTCCGCGGACAGCCAAGGCGGCTGCCCCTACATTAATCTTTCCGCCAATTCCCCCATGCTAGACTGACTGCTCCAGCCATGCCCGCTCTGCGCGTCATTCTTCTTTGGCACCAGCACCAGCCGTTTTACAAGGATCTGGTTACGGGGGAATATCGTCTGCCGTGGACGCGGCTGCATGCGCTCAAGGACTACTACGGGATGGTGAAACTGCTGGACGAGTTTCCTAACGTTCACCAGAATTTCAATCTGGTGCCGTCGCTGTTGGTCCAGATTCAGGATTATGTGGCGGGGACGGCGGAGGATCCGTTTCTGCGCGTGGCGGCCACGCCGGCCAAGGATCTGACGTTGGAGCAGCGGCGGTTTGCGCTGCAGTATTTGTTTCAGGCGAATCCGCAGAATGTGATTGGGCGCTATCCGCGCTACCGCGAATTGTGGGAACGGTTTCGCGAGCATGGCGACCATCCGGAACGCGCGGAGCGGTATTTTCAAGCGCAGGATTTTACCGACCTGCAGGTGCTGTCGCAGATTGCCTGGTTCGACGAATTTTTTCTGGAAGAGAAGGATTTGGTTGCGCTGGTGGCCAAGGGGCACGGGTACTCGCTCGACGATCAGAAGTTTGTGATTGCGCGCGAGAGAGAGTTGATGGGCAGGGTGTTGCCGGCGCATGCGGAGGCGGCGAAGAAGGAGTCGATTGAACTGTCGGCGACACCCTTCTATCACCCGATCCTGCCGCTGGTGTGCGATACGAGTGCGGGGGCGGTGTCGTCGCCGGGATTGCCGCTGCCGCAGAACCGGTTTCGGCATCCCGAAGATGCGCGCGAGCAACTGACGCGCGGTCTCGATCTGCACGAGAAAGTTTTCGGAGTGCGGCCGAAGGGCGTGTGGCCGTCGGAGGGCAGCGTCTCGGAAGAGGTGCTGGCCATCGCGCATAGTGTGGGCGTCGAGTGGATGGCTACCGACGAGGGCGTGCTGGGACGGAGCGCCGGACTGTTCTTCGCGCGCGACGGCAACGGGCGATTGCCCGAAAACGTGGCGGAGAAGCTCTACAACATCCATCGCTACGAGAATGGCTCGGCGGCGATGAACCTGGTGTTTCGCGATCACACGATTTCCGATTTGATCGGGTTCGTATATTCGGGCATGCCTCCGGCGGAGGCGGCGCGGCATTTGATTGGCAACATCAAGGAAGCTGCCAAGCCGGTGCTGGCCAAAGGGCGCGATGCGGTGGTGTCGATCATCCTCGACGGGGAGAATGCGTGGGAATATTACCCGAAATCGGGGCGGGAATTCTTGCGGCGCTTCTACGACGGACTGCAGACTGAGCCGGGCTTAGAGGCGGTGACGATTTCCGAGGCGATTGCGCGGCACAAGGATTTCGGCAGGATGACCTCGCTGGTGCCGGGGTCGTGGATCGGGGCGAACTTTAATGTATGGATCGGCGCTCCGGAGGACAATCGCGCCTGGGATTACCTACATCACGCGCGGGAATTTTACGCGCAGAATTCGGCGAGTGCGACCGAGGCGCAGCGTAAGCTTGCGTTCGAGGAAATCCTGATTGCCGAGGGCAGCGACTGGAACTGGTGGTATGGGCCGGAGCATCACTCGGCCAACGATCGCGATTTTGACGAGCTTTACCGCAAGCATCTTTCGAACGTGTATCAGGCTCTGGGCGCGGTTCCGCCCGATTATCTGGCACAGCCCATCAGCGGGGCGGAGGTGCGGCCGTCGTTTGTGCCGCAGACGGCGTACATTCATCCGAAAATCACTGGCGACAAGATACGGTACTTCGAGTGGATGGGCGCGGCGGTTTATACCGCCGATCACCGCGCGGGTGCGATGCATGGCAAACAGTTTCTGCTGGATTCGGTATATGCCGGCATCGATTCCAGCCAGTTATATGGGCGGCTGGACTTTACGGGCAATGTGCCCGAGGAAGATTTTGAGCTGGTGGTGAACGTGGAGTCGTGGGCCAGCGGCGAACCGCGGGCACGGCGTGTGCTGCGGGTCGAGGCTTCGGTGCACGAGCATAGGCTCAACCGCTGGAAGATCGAGAATGGGTCGGAGGAGCGGGTGAAGGCGTCATCGTCCCAGCCGGACGAGCATGTGAAGCTGGCGCTGCTAAGAAATTTTGAATTCAAGCTGCCGCTGGCATGGCTTTTGGCGACTCCGACTGCGGCCCCGCGGGAACGGGTTGCGGATCGGAAGGCTGCGGCGGTCGCGGCCACCAGCAAGCTGCGGCTCCGTTTCAGCCTGTGGCAGAACCGGCTGCCGGTGGATTCGTTGCCGGTGGAAGGATGGATCGAGTTGCAGGTGGTCAGCGAGGGGGATTTGATTTTCGGGACGTGAGACTGCGAGTGCGCCGGCCGATCGCAAGGAAAGTCTATGAATTCTTCTTTATGCTTCTTATCGGGATGCAACGACTAGGGCTGTTCGGAAGGCTTCGCGGCAGGCCTGCGAATTCCTTGTGGCTTCTTCTTATCTCTGACAATGCCATGAGCTGACCTCAGTATCAGATCGTTGATGCTGACACCTTCCTGCTGTGCCCGCTTTACCAGTCTTGATTGAAGGTTCTTCGGGATGTCGAGCCTTATTTTCACAATGCAATTGTCTCATGGAGGGGCAAAGTGAAACGCCGGAAGCTCGCGCTGCCGGCGTTCAAGAGAGGATTCTAACGAGACCTGGTTAGTTGCTGCCGCCGGTGGATGGGGCGGCGACGGGCGCTGCCGTGCCCATGGTGAGCGGGCGATTTAGTTCCAGCGTGAGCGTGGTGCCCGCCGGCAACGTCGCGGAACGGTGCTTAGAGAGCCAGTGCACGGTAGTGGAGGTTGCGCCCACGGCGCCGCCGATTAGGATTCCAGGTCCTCCGCCGATCAGGCCGCCGATCAGCATGCCGCCGGCGGTGCCGCCGCCGGTTTCGAGCGTGTCGCGGCGGTCGTGGCCTGAGCCTTTGAACTGGCCTTCCTGATTCACGTCCGAGCCCTGGATGTTGGTGTCGATCAGAGTGGCGTCGAGGTAGTAGCGCCCTCCGCCGGGAAGGATCACGGCTTCGGGAAGAAGTCCGATGGTCGGCTTGCCGGAGATGCGGCGCGGCTCAGTCACCTTGGTGACGCGGCCCTCAACGGTTGCTCCCACAGGAATCAAAGTGCTGCCGTTGACCACGATTGCCTGGGTGACTTTTGCCTGGAAGGGATCGCCGACGCGGTTGCTGAAGGTTGCGAGGGTCGTATCGAGCCGCACCATGAGCGCAGTGCCGGCAGGTACGGGTGAACTGGTCTGGGCGGCCAACATTGACGCCAGCAGAATGCAGGGTAGGAGCGTCCATTTCTTCATGGGGACCTCTTAGAATCCGAAGCTTCGATTAACTGTTAACTCTAGTCCAAGCGGGCCGCGCCGACAATACACAGGCGGGATAGGGAACCAGAGGAGATAAGAGCGCGGTGGGATGGCCGGATGGACGGGCCGAAGGAAGGAAATTGGCGTTAACAGGCGTGTCGGGCGTCACATTGCGCTTATGGCCATCCGATATAATCGGGGGTTTCGCAAAACAGCATGGGCAAGACTTATAGGGGCAGCGGCTATCTCACGGGTCGACGGATCGCGGTGAACAGTGACTATCCCCACCGAGTATACGATCCGAGAAGTGTTAATGAAATTATAAGATCGAAGAAAGAGAAACTGTCTATGTCAAATATTGCAGCGATTCATGCACGAGAAGTTCTGGATTCACGTGGCAATCCTACGGTGGAAGCAGAGGTTTTTCTGGGCGACGGATCGATGGGGCGGGCGATTGTTCCCAGCGGGGCGTCGACGGGCGAGCATGAGGCGGTCGAGTTGCGCGACGAGGACACGAACCGGTTCCTGGGCAAAGGCGTGCTCAAAGCGGTCGAGAACGTCAACGGCGAGATCGCCGAAGCGCTGGCGAACTGGGATGCGTTCGATCAGCGCGGGCTCGATGCCAGGATGATCGAGTTGGACGGTACGGAGAACAAAGGACGGCTGGGCGCGAATGCGCTGCTGGCGGTTTCGATGGCGTCGGCGCGGGCGTCGGCGGCTTCGCTGGATATACCGCTCTATCGCTATCTTGGCGGAGCCGGGGCCAACACGCTGCCTACGCCGATGATGAACATCCTGAACGGCGGGGCGCATGCGGATAACAACGTCGACTTTCAGGAATTTATGGTGATGCCCGTGGGCGCGCCCTCGTTCTCCGAGGCGCTGCGCTGGGGCGTGGAAGTTTTCCATACGCTGAAGGGAGTGCTGAAGAAGCGCGGTTATAACACTGCCGTCGGCGACGAGGGCGGATTTGCTCCGTCGGTGAAGTCGAATGTGGAAGCGATTGAAGTCGTGCTGGAAGCGATCAGCAAGGCCGGGTACAAGCCGGGCGAAGAGATTGCGATTGCGCTCGATCCGGCGGCAAGTGAGTTCTTTCAGGATGGCAAGTATGTGTTCAAGAAGTCCGACAAGTCGGCGAAGACTTCCGACGAGATGGTCGCGTTCTGGGCGAAGTGGGTGAAGGATTATCCCATCGTGTCGCTCGAAGACGGGCTCGCTGAGAATGATTGGGATGGCTGGGGGAAGCTGACGAAGGAACTCGGCGGGAAGATTCAGCTGGTGGGCGACGATTTGTTCGTCACTAATGTGCAGTTCCTGCAGGAGGGAATCGACAAGGGTGTCGCCAATTCGATTCTGGTGAAGGTCAATCAGATCGGGACGGTCAGCGAGACTCTGGACGCGATCGATCTGGCGCGGCGGAATGGATACACGTCGGTGATATCGCATCGCTCGGGCGAGACGGAGGACACGTTCATTGCCGATCTCGCGGTGGCGACCGGCGCGGGCCAGATCAAGACGGGCTCGGCCTCGCGCACCGACCGCATCGCGAAGTACAACCAGTTACTCAGGATTGAGGAAGAGCTGGGCGGGACGTCGCGGTTCTTGGGAATCAAAGCACTGAACTATCGGAGTCAGTGACGGTCGATCTTCCCTTTGAATCGTTTTATCGAATTGATGGTGGTGATTTTGAGGACGAGGGCACAGCGTATCTGAAACTCTGAGGTGAGCCAGGATGAACTATCGCGCATGGCTGGGATTGGCACTCCTCGTTGCCTATCTGGGCAGCTGGTACCTAAGGATCAGAGCGAGCCGTCGATCTGGTGCCACGCATAGCTTCGGCCGCCCATTGCTTGATAATCTCCTGCTTCTCATTTCCGGACTTCTACTAGCATCGGCATTGGGCCTGGCATTATGGATCTTCAAGGCTGACTCTCATTCAATCAAAGGGCACTATTTCGCATACATACTTTTTCTGTCATTGGGAGGTATTTTGACTTGGCTCTGCAATGGGATTCTCCGCCGCGTTAGGAAGCCGAGATAGTTCTCGTGCATCAGCTCGCGGACGGAGTGGAGAATGCGAACGCGAGTTTCGCAAGAAGGCGAGTCGTTAGGCCTATCGCTTCAGAATCCCATCTTGTCATCGGCCGACGGACCGTAGGTGGCGGGGACGGGTTTTTCGTTCAGGCGCAGGTACACACCGAGCTGGGCGCGGTGATGCACCAGGTGATTCAGGAACATCTGCCGGTAGGCTAGGAAGCGTTGTCCCTCGAAGATGGTCTTACCCTGGAAACTTAGTTTCCAGTTTTCTTTCCAGGCGCTGTCGGGCGTCGCTTGCAGAGCGGCGCGAACTTTGCCTGCGCCTTCGTCGAGAACCTGCACGAGCTGGGCGGAAGACTCGAATGGTACAGGCTTGATGCTGCCCGTGGAAAAGTCATACTCCGGTGTAGTCAGAATCGTCAGGCCGAAGCCTGCAAGCTGGGCAACGTGAGGAGCGAGCTTGCCCATCGGCATCGACTTGGAGTGAGGCGCGAAATCTTTCTTGTCAGCTGGCACGCGCTCCAGGGTTGTGCGCGTCTTTTTAATTTCTTCATCCAGTTCGGGAAGCAGTAGCTCGCTAAAGGGCATGATTCCTCCGTCCGTTCGAGTATAACCCCCGAGTTGCGGGTACTTAGAAAGAATCCCATCCGAATGACAGGCTGGGGAATCCAATGTCCATGCGACGTCGTATAGGCTTGATCGGTTTTATTGCCATTATTCAGTCCGTTCTCTTCTTGGTGCATTTGCTCCTCTATGAGACGTGGATGTATTCACCTTCGGGCGGCGTTGCGGGTGCTTCGTGGATCAGACTGACGCTGGGCCTCTTGTCGGTGAGTTTTGTTGCCGCGTCGCTGCTGGCCTTCCGCTATACAAATGGCGCTCTCCGGGCCTTTTACCGGGGCGCAGCGGTCTGGCTGGGCACGCTGACCTTCCTCTTTTTCGCAACGCTATTGGCTTGGACCGTCTTTGGAGTGGCGGGCCTGACGGGGCTAGGCGTCAACTTTCACCGGATGGTGGAATTGCTGTTCGGCGCGGCAATTGCGATCGGACTCTACGGAGTTTTCAACGCGAACTGGACGCGAATCACCCGAATCACGGTGCGGCTCGCAAACCTGCCAGAGGCTTGGCGCGGACGAACGGCGGCGCTCGTCAGCGATGTGCACCTGGGGCACGTGCGCAATGGCAGTTTCCTCCGACGCACCGTGGCGAAAATTCTGAAGGAAGAACCGGACGCGATTTTTATTGCAGGCGACTTGTTTGATGGCACTGCCATCGACGCCGGGCGGGCAGCGGAGCCGCTGAATAAGTTAACGGCCCCACAGGGCGTGTATTTCGTTGCGGGCAATCACGAGCAATTCGGGGACGACAGCAAGTATCTGCGTGCGGTTGAGGCGGCCGGAGTTCGGGTGCTCGACAACGAAAAAGTCGAAGTGGATGGCCTGCAGATTATCGGCGTGCCCTACCGGAATGCAACCCGGCAACTGGCGTCGGTGCTGCACCGCGTCCGTTTGGATCGGGATCGCGCCAGCATTCTGTTGATCCATGCTCCGGATCAGCCGGCGGTCGCGGAGGCTGCCGGTGTTTCTCTTCAATTATCCGGGCACACGCACCTTGGGCAGTTCATCCCCTGGAGTTGGATGGCGCGGAGGATTTACCGCCAGTTTGTATACGGCCTGAGCCGGATCGGGAAGATGCAGGTTTTTACTTCGAGCGGGGCAGGAACGTGGGGACCGCCGCTGCGGCTGGGATCGAATCCGGAGATTGTGATGCTGGAGTTCGAGTAGAGGCGCTCGCGCCGAGTTGGTGAAAGAATCGAACGAGCACTGGGAACCAGTGAAGCGTTCGTCAGTGTCAGTGCGTGCCTCACGTGGCAATTGTGCCTTGCCAGCCAGGGAATATAATTGTGGACATGAACGATAGCGAAATAATTTTTTCGGTGTATGACTCTCCGGAAGGGGGATTCGAAGCGCGCGCCCTCGGCCATGCCATCTTTACTCAGGCAGAAACCATGGAAGAGTTGAAGACCATGGTTCGCGACGCAGTGAGATGCCACTTCGACGATAATACTGCACCATCCGTCATTCGCCTTCACATCGTCAAAGACGAGGTCATTTCTGTTTGAGGCTGCCCCGTGATCTGTCCGGTCACGAACTCGCAAAACTCTTGCGCCGGTTTGATTATGCAATAATCCGGCAAACCGGCAGTGACATGCGTTTGAGATCGTCAATTCGAGGAATGCCCCATCACGTCACTATCCCTGCGCACAATCCACTTAAAGTCGGAACTTTGGCGGGCATTCTGTCCGAAGTTGCCGATTACCTCAGGATTGATCGCCCTAAGCTTGATAAGGAACTTTTTGGATGAGTCGTCCGAAACCTCTCATACTCACCATTCTCGACGGCTGGGGATATCGCGCCGAGACCAAGGCCAACGCCATCGCGCTCGCTCGCAAACCTACCTACGACCGGCTGCTGCGGGAGTATCCCAACACGCTGATTCATACCAGCGGGCCGTTCGTCGGGCTGCCTGAGGGGCAGATGGGGAACAGCGAAGTCGGGCATCTCAACATGGGCGCGGGGCGTATCGTGCACATGGACATCACCCGCATCGATCTGATGATCCAGAATGGGGAGTTCTTCTCTCACCCCGTTCTGCTTGCCGCGATGAAGCATGCGCGCAACGGGGAGCGGCGGTTGCATCTGTTCGGTCTCGTCTCTGACGGAGGTGTGCACTCGCAGCAGGCGCATCTGTACGCGCTGTTGAAAATGGCGAAACAGAATGGCCTGGAACGTGTGTTTGTTCACGCCTTTATGGATGGGCGCGACACTCTGCCCACCAACGGTGCCGGACATTTGGAACAGCTGCAGCAGAAGATGCGCGAGTACAACTGCGGCAAGATCGCTTCCGTCAACGGCCGCTACTACGCGATGGACCGCGACCGGCGCTGGGAGCGCATTGCCAAGGCCTACAACGCGATGGTGTTTGCCGACGCGGAAGGCGGGAAGTGGGCCGATCCGGTGCAGGGCATGAAAGATTCGTACAACAAGGGAGTGACCGACGAATTCGTGATTCCGTTCGTCTGTACCGACAGCCGCGGGCAGGCACTGGCCACCATTCGTGACGAAGACTCCTGTATCTGCTTCAATTTTCGTGCCGACCGAGTTCGGCAGATTACGCGTGCGCTTACCCGCAACAGCGGATTGAACGACAAGGGCGGCAGCGACCTTCCGGGGGCGGCCGATCTCGATGCCACGATCCCGCGCGACGGCGTACCGAGGAATTTGCATTATGTTTGCATGACGCGGTACGACAAGAATTTCAGCCTGCCGGTGGTGATCCCACCGGAGTCGATGGCGAACATTCTGGCCAACGTGATGGGCGGCTTGAACATGCGCAATCTGCGTGTGGCGGAGACCGAGAAGTACGCGCACGTCACATATTTTTTCAATGGCGGCGTGGAGCAGCCGTTCCCCGGCGAAGAGCGCGTGATGGTGCAATCGCCCAAGGTCGCGACCTACGATTTGAAACCGGAGATGAGCGCCGCGGGCATTGCCGACGCGGTCGTGAAAGCCACTGAGGACGGCACGTTCGACGTGATGATCGTGAACTTTGCCAATGCCGACATGGTAGGACACTCCGGCAAGATTGAACCCACGGTTAAGGCAGTCGAAACCGTGGACGCCTGCCTGGGCCGCATTGAGGCTGCCGTTCGCGCCAAAGGCGGAGCCATGCTGATCACCGCCGACCACGGCAACGCCGAGATGATGATCGATCCCGCGACCGGCGGGCCGCATACGGCGCACACGACGAATCCGGTGCCGTTTATTGTTGTGTCAGAAAATTTCAAACACTTTACGCTGAGGCCTGGCGGATCGCTGCGTGATATTTCCCCTACTGTTCTAGGGATGCTTGGGATTGACGAACCGAAGGAAATGACAGGAACGGACTTGCGGGTTTGGCTGAAGAGCTGAGTGAATCGTCGGCCCGCCATCAGCGGCGAGAGCCTTTAACCGGGAGATCGCTGAGGAGTCGCGAAGGGCGCAGAGAAAGACCGTCGGGACGCTAGTTCGTCAGCAATGCCGGAGCCGTGGCCAGAAGCCCAGCTGCCAATTCCAGGTCATGCAGATCCTCGCGGCTGAAATCCTTCGCTGACTTCGGATCGAGTGCCTTGCGCGAGATCTGAATCACCCCCACCACAACGGAACCCCGGTCCATGATCGGTACCGACATGAGTTTCTGAATGGGCGACGGGGCTGCCGCTTCGTCCGATTTGTTGGCGTCAGGCTTGATAGTCTCAAAGATGCTGGCGTGCTTTACGCGGGCAAAGTTGTTGAAAATTTCCGCCTTCTTGCTCAGCGCCGTGTGCGCCGCCACCGCTTTGCTGGACAATGGAATCGCACCCGTAGTCCGCAGGTGTTCGGGAAACACAAAGCGGAGCAGGCCTCCCTCCAGTCGCAGCAGCGCGACTTCGGTGTTCTGCACGCTAAAGATCTTCGCCATCACCATGCACAGGTCCTGCGCCGTCACACCCTCGCCCAGCACGGTTCCCAGGGGAAGCAGATGCTCAGGAAGTACGATTTCTTCCATCATCGCCTGATCGTTAGGTTGGGTCATAAGTAGCCCGCGAACTCCGCTTTCACGCAGCAACCTAGACTCTACCGCACTTTGCGCGCCATAGGGTACTTCCTAAAGTAACGACGGCTGGGTCCCTAAGTCTTGTATTTTCAGTACAAGGCCAAACCAAAGTCGCTGTCCGGCACTTAGTCGGGTAGTCTGCGACCAGCCGCAGACCATCAATGCCTGACAGTTTTTGTCAGCTGCACCAAAGTCGAGGCACTGATCATCACCTTTGGCCTGGCCCCGTTTCTTCCCGGCCACAAACTCATTTACACTTCCGCCTATGAGTAATCCGACGCAACCTAACGTGAAGCTAATCAACGGGCCCGACTACCAAGAGAATTATGCCAACAGCGTGCAGATGCGCGTGAACATCTGGGACTTCTTTCTGGTGTTCGGGACACTGCAGCAACAGACCGAGACCCACGTGGAGATCAAGAACTTCCAGGGTATCTACTTGAGCCCGCAGCAGGCAAAGGCTCTATTGGGACTTCTGCAGCAGAACGTGGCGGGCTATGAGAGCGCCTTCGGAGAGATCAAGCTTGACCCGCGCATGGGCTCGCAAGGACCAGTGCACTAAGTCTTAAGTCGGTGTAGCGACGTAGCGTGCTCGTCTCAGCCGGCAGCATCCGAGAGAGACGTTGCAAGCAACGCCTCTGCCGATGAAGCTCCGGATAGAATGACTTCTCCCATGCGATCTCCCCGCCCGCATCCTGCCATCCTATTCGCGATCATCTTTGTTGTGATTTTTCTGCTGCATACCCCGCTGCTGCAGCTTCCATATTTTTGGGATGAAGCGGGATACTATGTGCCCGCCGCGCGCGACCTGCTGCTCAGCGGGAGCCTAATCCCGCATACCACGGTCTCGAATGCGCATCCGCCACTGGTGTTGGCCTGGATCGCGCTGTGGTGGAAATGCGTAGGGTACGCCCCGGTTGTGACACGATCGGCGATGCTGATGGCCGCTGCATTCTCGCTACTGGGAGTGTTTCGCCTGGCCGAACGCGTGGCGAATACGCAGGTGGCCATTGCTTCCACGTTGTGTACGGCGTTGTATCCAGTCTTCTTTGCGCAAAGCTCGCTGGCCCAGGTGGACTTGGCTGCGGCGGGGCTTACTTTCTGGGGCTTGTGCGCTTATCTTGAGGATCGTCCGGTGGCGGTAGCGATCTGGTTCTCACTGGCTGCGCTTGCCAAAGAGACCGCGATTCTCGCGCCGGCTGCGCTGGCGTTGTGGGAAGCTTTGCGTTTTGTTTTGCCGAAGTGGGGATTGCTGCGGGGACTTTGGAACAGTGTGGACTCAGAAGGCAATCCGCGGCCTGCACGGCGTATTCTGTCGCTACTGGCTGCTCTGTTGCTGCTGGCGCTGTGGTACGCGTATCACCACGCGCGTACCGGATACATTTTTGGCAATCCGGAGTTTTTTCGCTACAACGTCTCTGCCAATCTCAATCCTTTACGATTCCTGCTGGCCCTGATTCTGCGGCTGTGGCAGGCCTTCGGCTATCTGCACTTGTGGGTGTTCACGCTCGGCATGCTGTTGGCTATGCTTCTACCGCCGCTGAAAGATGATGACGTCGAGCGTGGGCGCATCGCGATCCCGGTGCAGATGATGTTTCTCGTCGTGGTGACGGCGTATGTGGTGGCCATGGCGTTGATCGGCGGCGCCGTGCTGGCGCGCTACATATTGCCGACGGTACCGCTCGTGATCATCGTTGCGGTATCGACGTTTCGTAGGAGGCTACGTTATTGGCGTGTGGCCGTCGCTGTGGTTGCGGTGGCATTCGTTGCCGGGTTGTTCTGGAATCCGCCGTACGGATTCTCGCCGGAAGATAATCTTGCCTATCGCGATTACATCGTTCTCCATCAGGACGGAGAGCGCTTCCTCGAGGCGCGCTATCCCATGGCACACGTGCTCACCGCCTGGCCCGCTTCGGACGAACTAAGCCGTCCGTGGCTCGGCTACACGACTCGCCCGATGCAGGTCGTGCGCATCGAGGACTTTTCTCTCGAAGAAGTGCTGTCCGCTGCCGACTTTCGTTCGCATTTCGACGCCGCGCTGGTGTTCTCCACGAAATATGAGCCTGCGCACCCGCTGCTGGATCGCTGGAAGACATGGACGGACTTGAAAAGCAGATTCTTCGGCTTCCACCGTGACTTGCCTCCGGCGGCCGTGGCGCGGATTCTGGGCGGGCAGGTTAGGTTTAAGGAAGAGCGCAAGGGGCAGTGGGTGGCAGTGATTGAGATGCAGCAGAGTGAGC
>WNGK01000584.1_pt1 | contig 55137 bp, 44 predicted proteins | sample 5400601 | NCBI WGS metagenome assembly WNGK01 (sample SAMN13153376, study PRJNA577476) | soil metagenome | isolation source: 60 cm soil or saprolite under Garry oak tree replicate 1 | place: USA:California | collected 2016-06-15 | reverse complement strand
CCGGTCGGAGCGCAAGGGGAGCCAAAGGAGGCGAAAGGGGCGGGGCAGACGGGGACCGGGGCGGGACCGGGGGCGACGGAGAAAGGCGGCTCGGACCAGTCGAATAAAGGCGAATTAAGGAAAATTAAGGCAAGTAAAGACAAATTAGGCATGCCGAAGGCCGGATCGACATCCAAGTCATTGGCCAAGGAGTTGAGGGAGGCAAGAATCCTGGCGGGGATGCTTAAGGAGGGGGAATGACGAACGAGGAATAAGCGAAAAGGGATTTTGGAGCGCCCGGCGATGCCTCTCCACGAGGAGAGGAGAGCGGAGCTTTGGGTGACAAGCGTCTCACTCCAATCTCCAGCCCGGGGAGACGATCTCGGTCGTGATGCCTGGGCAACGCGACAATGGTAACAGTGGTCGGGGGCTCATCTGCACGGGTTGCCGTCGGCTCCGGTGTTGTGCGGGCGCGAGAAGTTGACCAGGCACAAATTGCCCAGAGTCGGTTTCGCCGATCGAATCGGGTCCTGAAGGAAAGCCAGGCTTCAGGGCATCTTGTCCCCCGTGAACCGCTCCGGCGTCACTGCGGGAGGCTTAAAATGGTTGCGACAAAGAGGATCGAACAAGGGGCAGGTAACACCAACCGATCCCGCTACGGGTCGCTGGTGTGGCTTGGCCTTTGCTTCTCGTTCCACAGGATGCGTTGTGACAACACGTTAGCATAACGCCGCGATCTCGATACAAGTCGCCGCTGTCAATCGTCAGCACTTGCCGGCTTAAGGTTTCAAAGATCATGAAGATCACGACGTTGTTTAAGCGGTTCGATCGGGGCGCGGCAACCGCGCTTTCCCCGTTGCCAACCTCCGCCCGCCTGCCATTTCTCCTCGCTCTTTTGCTGGTGAGTTTGCTCGCGCTGGCGGGTCGGGCGGCTGAGTTGGCGGCCACTCCTGCCGGCCCCGATTTCGGGAACATGAGCCTCGACCAGTTGATGAATTACCCCGTGACCTCTCCGACCAAACACGAGGGGAAACTTTCCGAGACGCCCGCGGCCATCGAGGTGATTACCCAGGAGGATATCCGCCGCTCGGGGGTGACGAGCATTCCCGAAGCGCTGCGCATGGCGCCCGGACTGGAAGTGGCGAAGGTGGACGCGCACACCTGGGCCATCAGCTCGCGCGGATTCAACGACGTGTTCGCCAACAAATTGCTCGTGTTGCAGGATGGCCGAAGCGTTTACACGCCGTTGTTTTCGGGCGTGTTTTGGGATGTCCAGGACACGCTGCTGGAGGACATCGATCGCATTGAAGTCATTCGCGGCCCGGGCGCGGCGTTGTGGGGCGCCAATGCGGTCAACGGAGTGATCAATATCATCACTAAAAAGGCCAGCGATACTCAAGGGCTGCTGATTGCGGGCGGGGCGGGCACCGAAGAACGAGGGTTTGGCGGATTCCGGTATGGCGGCAAAGCCGGCGAAAACCTCTATTTCCGGCTCTATGGCAAATATTTCGACCGGGACGATTCGGTTTTCGCCAACGGCGCGAGCGCGGCAGATGCCTGGCACATGGGGCGGGAGGGCTTCCGCATGGATTGGGTGGCATCCGCGGAGAATCTGGTGACCCTCCAAGGCGACTTCTACAGCGGCACGGCGAACCAGATTTTTACGAATGCGACGCCGACGCCGACGCCTCCCTTCATCGAATCGGTGCGCGACCAAATCGAGTTGACTGGCGGCAACGTCCTTGGGCGCTGGTCGCACAATTTTTCGGCGGATTCCGAGGCGAAAGTGCAGCTTTATTACGACCGGACTTCGCGCGACACCGCGATCTTCAAAGAGACGCGCGACACCTTTGACTTGGATTCGCAGCATCGCTTCCCTCTCGGCGATCGCAATGATGTGAGTTGGGGCGCCGGCTATCGCCTGGCCGCCGATCGGGTGGGAAGCAGCTTCACGATCGCGCTCAACCCGGATCACCGCACCACCCAATTATTGAGCACCTTTGTTCAGGATGAAATCACGCTGGTCAGAGACCGCTTGCGCCTCACGCTGGGCTCCAAGTTCGAGCACAACGACTTCACCGGGTTTGAAATCCAGCCCAGCGGCCGGTTGTCGTGGATCCCCACGGAACGGCAGACCGTTTGGGCTTCCGTCTCGCGCGCGGTGCGGACTCCTTCGCGCGCCGAAGACGATATCCGGTTGGTGCAGTTGACCCCCAACCCCGTTGTGTTCGGTTCGATCCAGGGAAGCCGCTCCTTTGAATCCGAAAAACTGACGGCCTATGAACTGGGCTACCGCCTTCGCCCGCACTCGCGCGTGTCGCTGGATCTGGCCCTCTTCTACAATGCTTACGACGACCTCCGCAGCATCGAGCCCGGCGGCATCGTTCCGGGACCGCCGGGCCTGGGCACCGTCCCGGCAACCCTCGCCAACAAACTCCACGGGGAAACTTATGGGGCGGAATTCGCTCCGAGCTGGCAGGCAACGGATTGGTGGCGTTTGCAGGCGGCTTACACCTATCTGCAAATGCAATTGCACCGCGATCCTGGCAGCGGGGATACCACTTCCGAATCCAATGAAAGGAGAAGTCCGCGGCATCAATTCAGCCTGCGCTCGGTGATGGATCTGCCGTACCGGGTTCAATTTGATTGGGGAGTGCGCTATGTCGATTCGCTGCCGGCCATCAATGTCGCCAGTTACGTGACGATGGACGCTCGATTAGGTTGGCGGCCGACCCAGAACCTGGAGCTGTCGCTCGTGGGCCAAAACCTCCTTGCCAACCGTCATGCGGAATTCCGACCTTCTTCCATTACCACCCAAGCCACGGAAGTTGAGCGGAGCGTTTACGGCCGAATCACCTTGCGCTTCTAACCTGCCAGCCCTGCTCCGTGGAAAAACCGCGACACAAACGCTCGATTGGGGATGCCGCCGCCAGCCTGGTTCTGGCGGTGATGCTGCTGGGCGCCATCGGCCTGGGACGGGCGGTGCAAGCGGCGGAAGCAACATCGGTCGAGTACAAAATCAAAGCCGGGTATCTGCTTAAATTCGCCAGTTTTGTCGAATGGCCCACGAACGCCTTCACGTCGCCCACCACGCCGATCATTTTGGGCGTGCTGGGCAAAGACCCGTTCGGCGCCGATCTGGAGAGCACGATCGGCGGCAAATGCGTGGAGGGCAGGGCCTTGCAGATTCGCCGTCTCGCCAAAGGAGATGATCTGACGGGCTGTCACATCCTCTTCATCAGCTCCTCGGAGAGAAAACGGCTGCCGCAAATCCTGGACGGCCTCAAAGATTCCTGCACTTTGACCGTCAGCGAGTTTGAAGAGTTCACGCAATCCGGCGGCATCATTAGCTTTGTCCGGCAGGAAAACACCATCCGATTCGAGATCAATGTCGAGGCGGCCAGGGGCGCTGGCTTGAAGCTCAGCTCGAAATTGCTCCAAGTCGCCAAATTGAGCGAAGCCCGGCGGAAGAACTAGCGGCCCATGTTCCGTAATCTTTCCATCACGCGCAAGCAAATGGTCATCGCCACGGTGGCCAGCAGCGTGGCTTTGTTGCTGGCCTGCGCCGCGTTTGTCATTTATGACGTCGTCTCTTTCCGGCGAGTGATGGCGGATAACCTCGCTTCCCTGGCCGCCGTGATCGGCGATAGCAGCACGGCGGCCTTGACCTTCAACGATCCTTTCGTCGCGCGAGAAATCTTGAGATCCCTGAATAACCAGCCGCACATCGTGGCGGCTTGCACCTACGATAAGAATGGCCGGCCCTTCGCCCAGTACCGCCGTAATGCCGCGCAGAAGGGCCTCGTTTTTCCGGCCGCGCAAGCCGACGGTTATGAGTTCGGTGACGATCGCCTGGCCATGTTTCGCCACATCGCCTTGAAGGGGGAAAGACTGGGAACGATTTACATCCAGTCGGACCTCGAAGAGCTCGCGGACCGATTGCGGCAATACGTCAGCATTACGGTGGTGGTGCTGCTCGTTTCGCTGTTGGCCGGTCTGGCGCTTTCCTCCCGCCTGCAACGGCTGGTTTCCGAGCCGATCCTTAAACTGGCCGCCACGGCCAAGGCCGTTTCCAGCCATCAGAATTATTCGGTGCGGGCCGTGAAAACCGGCGAGGACGAGTTGGGCCAACTCATCGATGGGTTCAATGAGATGCTGGGCCAGATACAAGCGCGGGATGCCGCGCTGCAAACCGCTCACGACCAGCTCGAGCGACGAGTGGAGGAACGCACCGGCGAGTTGCAGCAGGAAATCGCGGAGCGGCGCCGGGCCGAAGAGGGGTTGCAGCAGCAACTCACTCGCATCAGCTTGCTCAATTCGATCACGCGCGCGATCGCCGACCGCCAGGATTTGGAAAGCGTGGTGCACGTCGTGCTGCGCCAATTGGAAGACAACCTGCCCATTGATTTCGGCTCGGTTTACCTCTTCGATCCGCGGACCCAGACCATCACCGATGCCGGGCGCGGCGGCGCCCAGCGGGCAGCCAGGCCGGACCCCGTGCCGTTTGGCAACGGCGCTCCCATCGAGCTGACTGGCTTGCAGGCCTGCCTGCGAGGCGAGACGATCCGCTTTTCCGACACGTCGGCGGGAGGCTTTGCGATTCAGCGGAAGCTCTCGGAATTGTCTTTGCGCTCCGCCGTCGCCGTGCCGCTGATGGTGGAGAACGAACTGTTCGGCATCCTGCTGGCCGCCCGGCGGGCAGTCAACGCCTTCAGCGCCGGCGAGTCGGAATTCCTCCGGATGCTCAGCGAGCAGGTCGCCTTGGCCGCTCATCAGGCCCGGTTGCACGCCCAGTTGCGGCGCGCCTACGACGAACTGCGCCAGACCCAGAAGGCCGTGATGCAGGAGGAACGGCTTCGGGCCTTGGGCCAGATGGCCAGCGGCATCGCCCATGACATCAACAATGCCCTCTGCCCGATTGTGGTTTACGCCGATCTCCTCCTGCGCTCGGCGCCGCACCTCAACAAGACCTTCCGCAAGCAGTTGCGGAGCATCAAGACGGCGGGCGAAGACATCGCGCATATTGTCTCGCGCATGCGCGAATTTTATCGGCGCCGGGACAAGCGTGACGCCCTCACCGCGGTCGATTTGAACGAATTGGCCGGCGAGGTCATTGCCCTGACGCGCCCGCGCTGGCGCGACATGCCGCAGTCGCGCGGGATCGTGGTGGAAATGCAGACGCACTTCGATCCCGCCCTGCCCGCCATTGCCGGCAACGAAAGCGAACTCCGCGAGGCGATCACCAACCTCATTCTCAACGCCGTCGATGCGCTGCCGGATGGAGGCGCATTGAGCGTGCGCAGCGGTGTCCGCGGCTGGGACCAGAGCGGCGAGGCCCGCCGCCAGTCCACCCACGTCTTTTTGGAGGTCTGCGACACCGGCGTCGGGATGGACGAACCAACCCGCAAACGTTGTCTGGAGCCTTTCTTTTCGACGAAGGGACAGCGGGGCACCGGCTTGGGCCTGGCCATGGTGTACGGCATCGTCGAGCGGCACGAAGGCAATATTGAAATCGAATCCGAACCCGGCAAAGGCACCACCATGCGCCTGGTCTTCCCCATTGGCGAAGCGCACCCGGCTGCCGCCGGGCCAGATTCAGTCGTAGCAGGCCCGTCGCTCAAGGTGCTCTGCATCGACGATGAGCCGTTATTGCGCGAGATGTTGCAACAGATTTTGGAGCATGGCGGGCACCGGGCCGTCGTGGCCGACAGTGGAAAATGCGGCCTGGAGTTTTTCCGCACGGCGCGACAGGCCGGCGAACCATTCGATGCGGTCATCACCGATTTGGGCATGCCCTATCTGGATGGCCGTCAGGTGGCCAAGGCCTTGAAGCACGAGTCGGCCACCACGCCGATCATCATGCTGACGGGCTGGGGAACCATCATGAAAGAGGACGGCGACTTCCCGGCCCAGGTGGACGGCGTGTTGAGCAAACCGCCCAGGATCGGTGAGCTGTTAAACCTGCTGGCCAAAGTAACCAAAATTCGCGCCGCCGCCTGAGCCAGGAGGCGTCCTCGCCTGCCGGTTCGAGCGGCTTCCAGCCGCGCGTTAATGCTCGATTATCTCGTGATTCCAGATTGGGGCAGGATGCCCCAAGAACCGGCAGGCTGGAAGCCCGCCCTACCGCCCATCTGCACGTCGCTTCATACCGCGAATATTGTTCCTCTAGTGCGTCCAGATCAGCGCCGGCCGTTCGCCCTCGCCACGCTCGCTGTTGCGCCGGGCTTTCAGCGTCACGAACGGCGGCAGGTAAAGGCTGCGATGGCCAAAACTCCCCTCCGCGGCCAGCGGCTCGGCGTGCCGTGGCTCGACCAAATCTTCGATTACAAAACCGCTCCGGCACAAGCCTCCCACCAATTCCTCCCACCGGTGCAAAAACTCGACCGTGCCGGCTTCACGCGGGAGACCGCCTTCCGCGGCCGGCGGCAACGGCCCGGCGCGATAGTACGGTTCTTTCAGCAGATAGCCACGCGCGGTTGGCGCCCCGTCGGCCTGCAAACTGGCCGGCTGCTTGTGCTGGCTGATGTATAGTCCGCCCGCAGCGGTCACCCGCGCCACTTCCCGGTACACCGCCAGGATATCCGGCACGTAACAACTGCTCACCGGCTGGATAACGACCTCGAAGTTCGCGGCCGGTAACAGCGAGAGATCATCCATCGAAGCTTCGATCAGGGTTAATTGCAACCCGCGCTCCTTCGCAATCTTCCGATCCAGCGCCAGCATCTCCGGGCTGATGTCCACCACGGTGACAATTGCTCCGGCGGCGGCGAAGAGCGGGCCGTGTTTCCCGCCACCCGCGGCCAGGCAGAGCACGCGCTTGCCGGCGATGTTTCCGCCCAGCCAGCCGCAACTGTCGATCACCGCCAGCGGATTTTGAAAATCCGTTTCGCGGGCGGGCCGCGTGTGCGGCTTGCGCTGACGCGCCCGGTCGTCCCAGGCGCGGCGATTGTGCTGGCGGGCTTGATGCTTGATGTTTGAATCTGGTTATCCCAGTACACCAAAGATGGAAAGGAAATACACATGAATACATCGAAGCCGGGTGTGATTGGAAGTGGGTGCGAAGCTGCCGGCTAAAGCCAGCGTTCCGGCCGCAATGGAACGCTGGCTTTAGCCGGCAGCCTCGCTCTGCGCACCCACATTTAATCACACCCATCGACGCCAAGACAAGGCTTGTGAGTCGAACGGTCGTCGGTGAAGAATCAGCACCAGCCGATGACACGAAATCCGGAAGGTAAGCAGTCTCTTGCTTTAGAGGGTGTTTGGAAAGCCGCCCGGTCCGCAGACCGGGCCTACAGAGCTGCGGATTTCGGGGCATTTCCTGTAGGCCGCGTGCCCTCACGCGGCGCTTTGGCGACCTGTCCAAACAGGCCCTTCACCGCGATCATTCGTTGCCTGCTCTGGGTCTGGCTGGTCGTGGCCCTTCCTTCAAGTTCCGCCGCGGAAAACTGGCCGTGCTGGCGGGGGCCACGCCTCGATGGCACCAGCCACGAGCAAGGGGTTCCCGTCCATTGGAGCGCCACGAGCAACGTCGTTTGGAAAACCGCGCTGCCCGGAGTGGGCCACGCTTCGCCCATCGTCTGGGCGGACCGGGTATTCACGGTCACCGCCTTGCTCGACACGCAGGAGCGGGCGTTGCTTTGCCTAGATCGCCGCACCGGGGAAATTCTGTGGCGCAAAACGGTCGTCACCGCGCCGTTGGAGAAGAAACACTCCCTCAACAGCCACGCCTCGAGCACCCCGGCCACTGACGGCCAGCGGGTCTATGTCGCTTTCCTCGACCGGCAGGAGATGGTGGTGGCGGCGTATGATTTCGCGGGCCGTCGAAAATGGCTGGCGCGCCCCGGCCCGTTCCAAAGCATGCACGGCTTTTGCAGTTCGCCGATTCTTTACCAGGACAAAGTAATCGTGAATGGCGATCACGATGGCGATTCCTACCTGGTGGCCCTGGATCGCGCCGATGGCAAAACGCTCTGGAAAACGCCGCGCGAAAACCACACCCGCAGTTACTGCGTGCCGATCATCCGCGAGCTGGCTGGCCGCACGCAAATGATCCTCTCCGGCGACAAATGCGTGGCCAGCTACGACCCGAACGACGGCTCGCGCCATTGGATCATTGATGGTCCGACCGAGCAATTCGTCGCCTCGATCGTCTATAACGAGCGGGCCGGCCTGCTGTTCGTGACCGGCGGCTTTCCCGACCACCACATTCTGGCGGTGCGGCCCGACGGGCGCGGCAACGTGACCGATACCAAGATCGTTTGGCGCACCAACAAAGGCGTGGCCTACGTCCCGTCGCCCATTTCGGCCGGCGATTATTTCCTGGTCGTTTCCGATTCCGGCGTCGCGCATTGCTTCGAGGCCGCCTCGGGCAAGCTGCTGTGGCAGGAACGGATGGGCGAACACCACGCCTCGCTCGTGTCCGCAGCCGGCCGGGTGTACTTCCTCAACGACGAAGGGGTGATGAACGTGGTGGCGCCCGGCCCTTATTTTGTGCCGGTCGCGCGCAACGACCTGGGCGAAAAAACATTTGCCTCCCCCGCGATCAGCGCCGGCCAACTCTTCTTGCGCGGCGACAAACACCTGTTTTGCATCGGCGAGATTCGACCGGCGGCGAAATAGCTGCCTCAGCAAGCCGCCTGACCGGGCCGCCAACGTGCCAGCGATTCCTTGTCACCGGATTTGCGCTCTGGCAAGTTCGGGCAATGGCGCGAGTTTCAACCACCAAGGATTCTGCGGCCAACTTCAGCCACTGCATGCAACTCGATTCCGTCACCGGGCTGAAACCGACACGTTGAACGCACAATGAAAACCCTCTTCACCCGAAAGCTGGACGTCGACAACCAGCCGCGAAGCAACATCCTCGGCTGGCGCGGACAGCTTAGGCCGGAGTTCGCCCTCTGTTTGCCGGGCGCAGCCGCTTAGGCTCATAACGCCAATGGCAGCACCAACGAAATATCCCACGGCACACGAAGGCGACGGCATGTTGCTCCGTCTCCGCGAGGATTACGAGCAAGCCGTGCTCGACTTGTTCGACGCAGACCAGCAGACGAAGGAGGTCCGCCCGAATCTCAAGGTCGTCGGGCACACATCCAACTTTCTCGACAACATGCGGCTGCCAGTCCACCGGTGGTTTCGTTACAGCGCGGGTTTCTCGGCGGAGTGGGTGAAGTGGTTGCTGGCGGAAAGAAAGGCCAGCGGACTCCGAGTGCTCGACCCTTTTGTCGGCTCGGGCACGACCTGCCTCGCTTGCGATGAGATGGGGGTGCCGTCCCACGGCATCGAAGCCCATCGGTTCGTGCATCGGGTTGCGCAGGCCAAGTTGAGTTACGCCACCGATCCGGAGCGGTTCATCTCGAAGGCAGAAAAAGCATTCGGTTTTGCCCGGGCGGCGACGGCGCAGACGGAGCATTATCCTGAGATCATCCAGAAATGTTTCGGGCTTAGGACGCTAGATTACCTGGATCGCTTTCGCCAGGCTGTCGAGTTGGAGCAGGATGGATCGCCCGAAGCCGGATTGCTGTGGATGGCGCTCGTATCGGCGCTTCGGGTCACTTCTGAGGCGGGCACTGCGCCGTGGCAATACGTGTTGCCGGGCCGGCGCAAGACCGCGCCGCCTGCGCCCGAGGTCGCGCTGCACAAGGCGACGCAGATGATCGCCGCCGACATCCGTTTCATGGCGCGACGAGCCAAGCCGCTGGCGAAACTGCGAGTGGATGACGCGAGGAAGTGTGTGACTGTGCCCGATGCCTGGGCAACTCTGGTCATCACGTCTCCCCCTTACGCGAACAATTACGATTACGCCGACGCCACGCGACTGGAGATGGCTTTCATGGGCGAGATACGCGGCTGGGGCGACCTTCAGGAAACGGTGAGGCGGCATCTGGTGCGCGCCTGCTCCCAGCACGTACCGCCCAATTCCGTGAATCTGGAGGAGGTTTTGGCCATGCCAGAGCTTGCGCCCATCTCCGAAGAAATGGTGCCGGTCTGCCGCGAGCTTTCATCCGTCCGATTGGAGCGCGGCGGAAAGAAGACCTACAACAACATGGTCGCTTGCTACTTTCTCGATATGGCCCGAGTCTGGAAATCTCTGCGGCGAGTCTGCGCTTCGCCCTCGGAGGTTTGCCTTGTCATTGGCGATTCCGCTCCGTATGGGGTTCATGTGCCAGTCATCGAATGGCAAGGCAAGCTGGCGCGGGCCGCTGGCTTTGATTCCTGGTCGTTTGAAAAGCTCCGAGACCGAAACATCAAGTGGAAGAACCGCAAGCATCGCGTGCCGCTGTGCGAAGGCCACCTTTGGGTTCGCGGTTAAAGCCAAAGCCCTGTCGTGGCGGAATCACTCGCTCATCGTTGGGGGCAAATCATCGGGGATGCTTTCGAGATGTTTGTTCGGAACATGCTTGCCGAGGTGGCGAAGCGGCACAGCCTCTACCTTGATTTCAAGCGCCCTCGCCGCGCCAGGGCGGGTCAAGGCAAAGTGACCTGGCAAGACGGCTACGGCAACAAGCACGACCTCGACTACGTTTTGGAACGCGGCGGGACAGAGGATGCACTTGGCGTGCCGGTCGCGTTCATCGAGTCGGCATGGCGGCGATACACCAAGCATTCGAAGAATAAGGCTCAGGAGATTGAAGCCGCGGTCATGCCGGTAGCCCTGACTTTTTCGCGCCACCAGCCGTTCTGCGGCGCGGTGCTTGCGGGCGAGTTCACGCAGAACGCAGTCCATCAGCTGGAGTCCAAAGGATTCGCCGTCCTCCATGTGCCCTACGAATCCATCCAGACTGCGTTCAAGGAACTTGGCATTGATGCGACTTCGGAAGACGGAGTGGGCGGCACAGCAGAGGAGGAGTTCCGCGAGAAGATTGCAAAGTGGGAATCCTTGCGGCAGCCGGAGGCGGCCAATCGCTTGCTGGCAAAGCTTCATGCGCTTCACGCACGCGACATCGCGGAGTTTGCCCGGGGGCTTGAGGCCGCAATCAGCCGACGGGTGGCCTCGGTTCGGCTGATTGTGCTGCGCGGACATTCCGTCGAGTGCTCCGACATCGAAAGCGCGATCAACTATTTGATTGAGGAGGAGCGGAGTTATCGGATGCGTGAAGACGGCGAGCAGCAGGAGAGTTTTGAGGTTCAAGTTCGGTTCAACACCGGCGCGAAGATTGACGCGACCTTCCCCAAACGCGCGGAAGCAATCGCGTTTCTCCGCAGTTTTCCATGAGAGATTTTCTCTACACGCACTGGCAGGACATTTCATGTTGCCGATGATTGAACATTTGCCAGGACCCGGACATCTAATAGAGATATGAAAAGCACAATCATGCCTGCTGCCATTGCAGCTTGTCTGTTTGGATCGGCGTGCGTTTACGCGGACGAAAACCCGGCCGCGCGCGCCCAGGAACACAACTACACCGGCACGATTAACGCGGTGGATACGAAGGAAAAGGCCCTCACGGTAAAGGGGTACTTTTTCCATAAAACGTTCAACCTGGCCGAGAATTGCAAGTTCACGACCGAAGGCAAAGACGCCTCGTTGAGCGACTTTCGCCCGGGCCAACGGGTGACCGTGAATTATCAGGACGCCAGCGGCGTGCTTGTGGCCGACCGGATCGCGCAAGTCGATCTCCGTTACACCGGCCCGGTTGCCGAGCTGGATGCGAACCGCGGCCGGCTGACGGTCGGTGACCGCATCGGGCACAAGACGTTCGAGCTTGCCCCGAACTGCAAGGTCGTCCTCAAAGGCGATAAGACCGGGACGTGGACCGACGTGGGGATCGGGCACAAGGTGACGGTGGTCTATGAACTGCCGAATGATGCGCCGCTGGCGCGGCGAATCGAACAGAAAAGCTCCACCTTCGTTGGCACGCTCGAAGCCATCGATGCTCCGCGGCGTTTTGTGAAGGCGAAACATATCCTGGGCGATAAAAAATTCATCCTGAGCGACGACTGCAAGATCATGATCAATGGCAAGCCGGACGCGCAGTTGGCCGATCTGGGAATTGGCCAGCAATTTCGCTTCGACTACGAAGAGGTGGGCGGCGTGAACGTGGTGTCGCGAATCGCGCCCGCGCAAGAGGAAGCCACCCGCGTGTCGCAATCAGCGCAGTCCGACGACCAGGCGCAAAAGTAAGAGCGCGTTTTAAAAATCCACGAACGCGCCGCGTGAGGGCACGCGGCCTACAGGAAACAGGGCGATTCTGGCCCCACTGTAGGCCCGGTCCCCTGACTGGGCGATTTTTAAAACAGGCTCTAAGAGTCGCCGCGTCTTATTCGGGATTGCATTCAACAATAGGGACGAGGCCCTGCGCCTCGTCCCTGTGCCCCGGGAGATGTCCAGAGGATGCTGAGGGGGTGTGCCTGGCGCGGACGTTTCGAGCTAGTCCGATCTGGAAGGCGAGTTGGAGTTGAGCTTCCGGGGAGTTTCCCGCGGGTCTGATGGTAGCGTCGGGCGTTCAGGAGCCACCTGCGCGCGACGAAGCGCGCAGGCCAGCTTCGGAAGCCTTCGCCTTGGGCAACAGAAAGCAGAGCGCGGCCGCGACGAGCAATCCGGTCCCCAGCACGCTGAACGGAATGGTGATGCCCTCGGTTTTCTTTTTCAGCAAGCCGAAGGCATAATTTCCGGCCCAACCCCCCACATTGCCGAAGGCGTTCACCAGCCCCATGACCGTGCCCATTACGGCGCGCGGCATCGTCTCGGCTGGAATCGCCCAGAAGGGCGCCAGCGCCGCGAACGGGCCGGGAACGGCCAAGCAGAGCAGGGCATAGGAGGGCCAGAAGGCATAGCGGCTAAGCCAGACGCTGGCGATAAGACACGCGCCGCTCGTGCCGTAGGCCAGGGCCACGTGGCCACGCCGCTCCTGCGTCTTGTCCGAGTGCCAGGAGTTGAGCACCATGACCGCGGCGGCGACGAGATACGGGACCGCGTAGAGGAGTCCCGTTTGCAGCGGGGTGAAGTCTTTTCCGGGACTCTTGAGGGCTTCGCTGAGGAAGGTGTTGCAGCCGTAGGCCGCGCAGTTCTGCAGGAAGTAGATCGGCACCATGACGAAGACGGCGGGTTGCACCAGCGCTTTCCAGAGCGGCGCTTGCTTGACGGGCTGCAAGCCAGTGGCTTCGCCGGCGAGGGTGGTTTCCAAGTGTTGTCGTTCTTCCGCGGAAATCCATTTCGCTTCCCGCGGATGGTCGCTGATGAAATACCACCAAACCGGCAGCCACAAGAAGGGCAAGGCCCCTTCCAGGACCAGCATCGCGCGCCAACCCCAAATGCCGAGCAGGTATCCCGTCACCGGCGCAGCGCCCGCCACGGCCAGCGGTTGGCACAGATTCCAATAGGCGTTGGCGCGCGCGCGTTCCGGGCGGGGAAACCAATTCGCCAGCAGCACCAAGGTCGCGGGAAAGACGCCGCTTTCCGCCACGCCGAGCATGAAGCGCATCGCCTTGAACTGGCCGACGGAGGTCACGAACCCGCCGCCGACCGCGCAGAGGCCCCAGAAAACCAGGAAGATGCCGATGACTTTTTTTGCGCTCCAACGATTCGCCAGATAGCCTCCCGGGATCTGCAGCAGCAAGTAGCCGAAGAAAAAAAACCCGACTGCGTCGCCCTTGATTCTGTCATCCATCTTCAAATACGACATCATGGAGGAGAGCTTCGGATCCAGTGCCAGGGCCACGTTGGTGCGGTCGATGTAGGAAATGGTGTACATGATCAACGCGACGGGGATGATGCGCAGCCAGCGTTCTTGCTTCATACGATAGTGGAGTCGCCGCTTTTTGTTAGCAAAGGCGTCGCCGGAGTGTCGAACTTATTCCCGCTCCGATTTCCGATTCGACGCCGGGCGCGGTCTGGCTTATGGGAACGGGTAAAGCTTGATGAAAGCCGCCTATATCAACGAAACCGGCCCGCCGGAGAATATCATTTGCGGCGAACTTCCCGCCCCACGGCCAGCCGGCCCACAATGCCTCATCCGCGTGTCGGCCGTCGCGGTCAATCCCATCGATACTTACGTTCGCGGGGGAATGGTGCCGATGAAGTTGACTTTTCCTTTTGTCATCGGCTGCGATCTCGCCGGCAGCGTCGTCGCCACCGGCCCGGAGGTGAAGCGGTTCAAACCGGGCGACCGCGTCTGGGGATCGAACCAGGGATTGCTCGGCCGCCAGGGGACTTTTTCCGAATTCGCCGCCGTGGACGAAGCGTGGTTGTATCCGACGCCCGCCGGCGTTGGCGATGAGCAGGCCGCCGCCATCGCCCTGACCGGGATCACGGCCCAGCTTGGCCTGGTGCGCGACGCCAAACTGAAAGCTGGCGAGGTCTTGTTCGTGAACGGCGGCACTGGTGGCGTCGGCTCGGCCGTGGTGCAAATGGCCAAGGCCCTCGGCGCGCGCGTCATTACCACGGCGGGCAGCGCGGAAAAAGTCGCGCTCTGCCGCAAACTGGGAGCGGACGCGGCGATCAATTACAAAACGGAAAATGTCGATTCGGTGGTCGAGGGCTTCGCTCCCGGCGGCGTGAACGTCTGGTGGGAAACATTGCGCGAACCGGACTTCGACCGGACGATGAAGCGGTTGGCGCCGCGCGGGCGGATGGTTTTGATGGCGGGCCGCGAGGCGCGTCCGGTGTTTCCCGTCGGCCTCTTTTATGTGAAGGGCTGCTCGCTCCACGGCTTCGCGATGTTCAACGCCACGCCGGAGGAGCAGCGCGCCGCCGCCGAGGCCATCAATCGCTGGCTGGTGGAAGGCAAATTGAAACCCAACATCGACCGCATCCTGCCGTTGTCCGAGGCCGCCGCCGCTCATCGTTTGCAGGAGGAGAGCACCTTGCGCAAAAGCGGCGCGTTGTCCGGGAAAATTGTTTTGCGGCTCTGACGCGCCCGACCTGTGGAACGCTTGGTCGCGCCGCCGCCTTTCAGCCGCGTCGCGCGGGCTTAACAGCCTGTTCAGAAGGCAGCAGCCGACGTGAGGAGGCTCTCATATCGCTTCAGCTTCCGAAGAAATTTGAGCCTCGTTACCTCGGCTGCTACGGGAAGTGGCGTTTTTCAACGGGCTGTTAAGGCTCTTCTATTTTCCGGCCACCGCGACGTTCACGGCCTTCGTCGATACGTTGCCCGCCGCATCGCGGCATTCCACCGTGATCGTATAGACCCGGCCGGCGCCGCCAGCCGAACTTTCCGCGCGAAGTTCCAAGGAGAGATCGCCGGTGATGATCCAATCTGGCGATTGGCCCGGGCGGCCCTTGCCGCCACCGGACTGATTGCTGGTGACCGAACGGATCTTGCAGCTCACCGGGCCGCAATTGTCGGTGGCGCTGACGCGCAGCGTCACCGGTACCAGCTTGTGATTGGGAGGCCAGAGCAAGTTCGGAACTGCCGTGAGGCGCTGAATCGTCGGTGGAACCAGGTCGCGTACGTTGAGCGTGGTTGTGCAGACCACTGGCGCGGCCTTGCCGTCCGATACCGAGACCGTGACATCGTGATTGCCCAGTCCGAAGATGGCGGTGAAGTCAACGCCCACCGATAGGGAGGATCCACTGGCCGCCACGATGTTGGTTTGATACGGCGTCCCATCGACCGTCCAGATCACCACCAACGCGTCGCCATCCGCATCACTGACGGTGACGGTCAGAGTGACGGCCTGGCCGCTGGGCGAGTTGCATTCCAGCGTCGCCGGAGCTGGGCAGGTGATGGTCGGCGCGGAATTGTTCAGCTCAAACGCGCCGACATCACAATGCGCTCCCCGGGGGCGGGCCACACCGCGTTGATCGGTCGCGGGACAATTCGCGTCGTCGCCCGCGTCGATGGCGATGCTTCCGCCGAGCAGCGCGCGGGTCGGCGTCGGCCCGCCATTATCGGCCAGCGGGCCGAGGTTAAGCGTGGCGACAGTTACACCGGATTGGTCGCCCGGTTGAGGGGCAATCGCGTTTCCGCTAGTGGCGCCGATCAAGTTGTGTCCCGCGGACGTAATCACCCCCTGGTTCTGGATGTCCACGCCGCCGGAGTTTCCCGCCACGATCGTGTTGTCGAGGTCAATCATTCCCGAAGCCAGAAGAGGAACCGCCGCGTTAAAAACGCCGCCGCCGTCGGGAGCCGCATTCCCGCTGATGGTGCAACTGCCGATGCTCAGGGAACGGGCAAGTGCGTCATTGTAAATGGCGCCGCCGCCGTTCGTCGCGCTGTTGCCGCTGAAAGTGCAGTTGGTGATGGCCGTGTCGCCGATGTTGTAAAGGCCACCCCCCTGGCCAAAGCCGCCGCTGGCCTGGTTGTCGCTAAAGGCGCACTGGTTGATCGTCGCCTCGCCGAAGTAATCCACATAAATCCCGCCGCCGCGGTCGGGGACCGAGTTGTCGATGAAGCTGCTCGCGCCGAATGTCGCGCGGCCAAAGACGTAAATGGCGCCGCCATCGCCATAGAATCCGGTGCCTTCGTTGCCGATGAATCGACAGAGGCTCACCTCGAGACGCGCTCCGAAGTCGTTATAGATGGCCGCGCCCCGGCCGTATTCACCGACTGTCGCGTTACTCTGAAACACGCAATTGCTGACGGTGAGACTGCCCGAATTGAGGATCGCGCCCCCATTTTCAAAGACGCCATCCAAACGGCCATTGCCAAGGGTAAGGCCGGACAGGCTGGCGGCGGCGCTCTCAACTGCGAACAAGCGAAACGCCGGCGTGCCCGCGTCGCTGCTGCGCTGGACGGTGAGTTGGTCGGGACCCGGGCCTGCGATGGTCAACGGGTTGGTGATTGAGAGTTCCCCGCTTGTTAAGCTGATCGTGCCAGTCACCGAAAAGCTGATCGTATCGCCGGGAGCCGCGCTGGCGATGGCCGCGCGCAAAGATCCCGGACCGCTATCGGCGGTCGTTGTGACGTTGGCACTGAGTCCCGGAAGTGGCATCAGCGTGGCCGCGAACCACAGCGCAACGAGCGCGGTTTGTTTCATGGGATACTCCAAGGGCTCGGTGTGACGGATTTGTGGTGACTGAATCAAATCAACCTATGTCCGTCCCGGTCGCGTAGCGCGGGCGCAACAAATCGTTATCGCTGCCTGGAATCAGGCGTCCGGGACGCGCTTAGGATGAACACAAGCTACAGAATGCGAGGTAAATTAGCAAGCATATTCGGAGGGTCGGGTTTGGTGGGTGGCGCATATTGGGCCAGGCCGAACGAACCGCGGTTACTTCCGGGGCTGGAAGATGCGAATCTCGGCTGGCTCCTTTCCGCGCGCGGGCACCGCTAGATACAACTTATCCAGCTCGGCGGAGAAAAATGAAGTCCGCGCTCCCGGACGCGTCGGAATCCGGTCCCTTAATAGGTAGCTGTCTTCGCCGCGTTGATCGACCACATCGACGAAGCCTTCGCCACACGAGATATAGAGACGCTGGCGCGCTGGGTCGTAGAACAGGTCATCCGTGTCGCCGGAAATGGCCAGGTTGGCCACGGGTTTGCCGGCGGTGGTGTCGAAGACCACCAGCCGGGCTGGTTGGCGGCACCCGACGAACAAGCGGTGATGGAATTCATCCAGCGCCATCGGGAAGTTGGCCCGAAACTCGTTCATCGGCCAGGTGGCGGTCACAGCTTGTTTCTCGCGGTCAATTACCGCGATCTGTTTGGCATCAGGCGCGTTCAGGAAGATCCGGCTCCCCTGCGCCTCCAACAGGAACGATTCGGGGTGGGCAGCCAGCTTGATGCGGCCGGTTTCTTTCATGGTGGCGGAGTCGATCAAGGCAAGGCCTCCCTCCCCGTAGCCGACGTAAATCAGTTTCGTCTTCGGGTCGTACCGCACGTTGTCGGCGTCCTCGAGTGAACGGAAGGTTTTAAGCAATTCATAGGAGGCGCCGTCGAAAAGCTTGAAGGTGCCGTCGTCTCCGTTGGCGACACCGATCTGATTCGGCGCCGCCAGATAGAGCACCCCCTGCGGCTTGCGCAGTCCAGCGACACGCTTGAGACTTTTGCCCGTCGCACGATGTCCCTTCGCGTCGATGGCGAAATGGTCAATCCGCCCTTTCACGCCCGGCAGCGCAATGGTGCTGGTGAGCGTGAGGGTAGCAGACTCCTGAGCGCGGAGACACACGGCGGCAGAGCAGAGCAGCAGAAGGGCGAACCAATTCACGGGACCGATGGCTTACTTGCCGCCGTAGGTGAAATCGTCGAACAAGGTGACGCTGTCGGCCTTGGTCCAGACGCCGACCATTCCCGCCTCGGTGAAGGTCTGGTCGTCCCACTCGATGGCCTTCTCGCCGTCAAACGCGACCGTGAAATGACCGCTGCTGAAATCGACGCGCAAGGTGTGCCACTGGTTGGAGGCGACCTTGGCATTCGTTCGTTTCTTTTCCGTCCGCTTTCCTTTGATCGTGTGGTAGATGGTCACGTTGTCTTCGAGGGCGTTCGCGCGGGCGATGTAATAGTTATCGGAATCCCTGGCTCGCCAGACGAGGCCGCCAGCCTGGTCTTCCTTGCCGGCGACGGGCTTGAACTTCACTTCGACGAAACCGTCTTTTAGGCTCGTGCCGTTTTTAATGCAGACGGGGTAAGTAGCTTCGCCGGATTGTTTGAGCACATTCGGTTTGCTCGGCGCGGTATCGTCCTTTTCGATGGTCCATTTCGCCTCGCCCTTGCCGGTTTTCGTGGCGGTCCATCCGGGCGGCGCGGCGCCCGGGGTGGCGTCGTCGAAGTTGACGGTCTCAGCCAGGGCGGTGGGAGTTACCAGGCTTGTCATAACGATTAGTGTGTGGAGTGTTTTCATTGTCTCTCTATTTTCTGTGGGTTCATTTCACGGCTTTCTGCGCGTCGAGGGTGTGCTTGAGGCTGCGGGCCAGCGATTCAGCTTTGCCTCTGCCCCAGTAGTGCAGGAACAGGAAACGCGGGTTCTCGTGCGTCATGTGGTGATGGATGGCGACGATGTTGATGGCTTCTTGCCGCAATGACTTGAGCACCGGCTGCAACTCGTCTTCGAGCACGCAGAAGTCGCCGTCCACGACCGCGTCGTCGTCCGTGCCGGCGAACGCGGCCCAAGTGTTCACACCCATCTCTTTCGTCATCGCGCAGCCGCACGGCATCTTTGCTTCGCGCCCGATGACGATCTTGAACATGCCGTTGTTGGCTTGGCCTTTGGTGCCGAGGATGCCCTCGATCGCTCCGCCTGTAATCGAATTGGCCGAAGGCGCGAAGGCGCTGCCGAACAATCTCACCGGCGCCGGTTTCGCGGCGCGAACCTCCTTCTGTTTGGCCAGCGCCAGTTTCACGCCGTTCGCCAGCTTCTCGACCGTGCCCTCGCCGCCGATGTGCATGAAATAAACCTTCGGCTCATCGAAGAAAAAGTGGTTGTGCAGCGCGGTCACCGAGAGACCCGCATTGAGCGCGGCGGACATCACCGGGTTGACCTCATCCTCGAATAACACCAGGTCCCCCGCGACCATCGCCTCGGCTTTCCGGCCCTCGATGAACGCCGCCCACGTCGTCAGGCCCATGAACGGCGGCATCCGCCACCCGTCCACGCGAATGGGCAGATCGCCACGCGGCGCGGTGACTTTGAAAACCCCTTCCTCTGGGTTGAGACTGCCTTTGAGGCCGGTGAGCTGTTCAATTTTTGCACCGTCGGGTCCAGCGCCATGTACACTCAGGGTGAGAGTGGCCGTCAGCACGGACGGCAGCAGGTGGCGCGCGATGGAGCGCTCAAGGATCGATTTGAACATAATTTTCCAGTGGTTGACCGTCTATTTGTTTCCGCACGCGAAATCGTCGAAGAGTGTCACGCTGTCGGCCTTGGTCCAGACGCCGACCCCGCCGGCCTCTTTGAACGTGTCGTCCTCGACCTCGAAGAGCTTTTTGCCGTTGAAGAAGACCGCGAACAGGCTGCCCCGAAACTCGACGCGCAATTTGCTCCACTTGCCGGACGGAACCTTGGTATCGACACCGTAGCCGAACATGCGTCCCTTGACTTGCAGCGACGAGCGTTTGCCGTTGACGGTCTTGTACAACACCACGTTGTCTTCGAGCGCGTTAGCCCGAACGATGTAGTAATTGTTCGCGTCCTGGAAACGGAAGACGGCGCCGCCCGCCTGGTCCTCTTTGCCATTGACTGGCTTGAGCTTCACTTCGACGAATCCGTCCTTGATTTTCGCGTCCGTCTTTGCGGCCCAAGCGAACGTTGCCTCCCCCGATTGCTTCAAGACGTTGGGCGGCGACGGCGCGGTATCGTCCGGCACCACTTCCCATCGCGCCTTGCCTGTGCCGGTGATTCCCGATTCCCAGCCTCGGGGAAGGCCGCCAGGCTTCGTGCCATCAAACGTAGTCTTCATTTCTCCAGCTCCCGCGCGGGCCTGGACCATTAACGCAATTACAATCAAGGCGGCGGTGAACGTTTTCTTCATGCCAATGGATGCAATTTAGGAACCCAATCCATCGCGCGTTACTGAAGAAATCCTTAACTTTTCTTCAGTCGCGCGACTTGGGCGCCTTGGGGTTGCTGCCGGTGCTTCCGGACTCGGCCAATCCCCCAATGGCTTTCGTGAGCTCATATTGGGCCTTGTTGAATTCCGCGATCGCGTTCAGATAATCCGAGCGGGCGCGGGTCAGTTCCTGCTGGGCTTGGATATCTTCGAGCACCACGCCAACGCCGAATTGTTTGCGCTCTCGGGTCAGGCGCAGCGTCTCGCTGGCGGTGGCGAGGTTTTGTTTGGCCGCGGCAATCTGATCGAACAGCGATTGCGCGCGCGCCTGGCTCTCAACGACCTGCCGAGTGACGTCGTCGCGCACCTTTTCTCCGCTCAATCTGGCGGCCTCCAGGCGCGCCTTGCTGGCATTGACGCGTCCCGCATCAAACAACCCGCCCGACCCGATGCGCCAGCCAAGGCCGATCAGGTAATCTTCGGAGTCGCCGAAGTTGCCGGTGCTCCCGTTCTTGCCGCCGCCGAGTCCGCCGCCGAACGCCTGCGCGCCAAGCGACGGGATCAGCGGGCCGTAAACCGCGCCGTTCCTGGCGTCCCGCGCCGCGGCCACCAAGGCCTGGTTTTGCTTCAATTCGGGACGCGCCCGGAGCGCCTTTTGCACGAGTGCATCCAAGGCGGTATTGGGTTCAATCAGCGTCAGCGGCACGAGATCGGCGTCTTGGGGAACCAGCTCCACGCTCGAATCCAGGTGCAGGGTTTGCGCCAGGCGCGCCGCGGCCACCCGCTGTTGTTCGATCGCCTGGCGCAGGGCCAGTTGGTATCGCTCGGTTTGGACCTGCACGCGCAGCTCATCGCCCTTGAACGCAATGCCGGCCCCGACGGCGGCATGCAGTTGTTGCTGGTAATCTTGAGAAATGCTCTGCGCCTCCTTGACCACCTCCGCGATGGCCCTGGCCTTGGCCAGATCAAAATAACCTTGCGCGGCGGCAAGCGTGGAGTCCTGCCGCTGTGACGCCAAAGCGTGGTCGGCCGCGTGGACCAGTTGCTTTGCCGCGAGCGAGCGGTAAATCGCGTCCCCGAGGTCCATTTGCGCGGTAAGAGTTCCACCCACCGCGTAGGCCTGTTTCTCCGCGTCGAAGATGGCGCCGTCCACAGCTTGAATCCGGCCCACGTGGCGGCGATAAGCGGCGCCGGGCGAAACCCATGGGAAAAATTGCTCCGTGGCGCTCTGTTGGTTGGCCTGGGCCTCTCTGAGTCGTTCGCGCGCGATTTGAATATCGAGATTTTGCGCGTCGGCCAGTCGCAGAGCGGTGGGCAAGTCAATGGCATAGGTCTTATTCGTGTTAGCGGCGGCGGACGAAGCCGGTACTTGCCCCTCTAATTTGGGCGCAAGGGGAATCAGGAAAGCAAGCGCGCCCGACAGAAGCAGGCGCCGGCACAAAACGCGGACCCTCATTTGGCCTCCATCACTTTAACGGCTTGGCCGTCGCTCAGGGTTCGCTTGCCGACGAGGATCACGGCTTGGCCGGCGTTCACTCCGCTGGCGATCTCCACGTTGGCGCCGTCGTTGAATCCGATTCTGATTGGAGTTTTCCGGGCCTTGTTTTCCACCACGGTGAAAACAGACGCGCCGGCCCTTTCCGTCACCACTGCCTCCACGGGCACCAACAGCGCGTCCTCCTTTCTCTCGATGCCGATTTTGACGATTGCATACATGCCGGGGCGAAGTTCCAATTTGGGGTTCGGGAGTTCGACTTCGGCCAGCATTGTTTTGCTGGCCTCATCCAGCGCGTAGGAAAAGCGAGTGATCGTGCCGTCGAAACCGCGGCCGGGAAGCCCATCCACGCTCACCTTCACGGGCTGATCCTTGGCCACCAGCGACGCCTCAAGCTCCGGCACGGCCACTTGCACGCGCACGGTATTGAAATCCATCAAGGCCAGAAGGGCGGCATTCTGGGCGGCGCTGCCCGAAGTCGCCGCGGGGATGAACGCGCCCGGATCGACCATGCGCCGGGTCACGACCCCGGAAAAGGGCGCGATGATTTTCGCATAATTGAGCAGGGTTTCGGTTCGTTCGAGGTTCGCCTTGGCGATGTCCAACTTTCCCTTGGCCTCATCGACCGTCTGTGGCACCACCAGGTCCGGGGCTTTCTTTTGCGATTCGCTCAGGCGTTGGTAATCCAGCTCCGCGACCTCAACTTCGGCTTTGTATTTCGTCACGTCGGCCAGCAATTCGGGGACTTCGATTTCCGCCAGCAACGCCCCTTCTTTGACGAAATCGCCTTTGTCCACGCTGATGGTTTTCAGATAGCCGGCGACTTTGGCATAAAGCGTGGCCTGTTGATAGGCCTTTACTTCCCCCGGCAACGTGACGTTCCGGGTGATCGAGCCGCGCTTCGGCTGGACGACTTGCACGGCGACGGGAGGAGCCGTTTGTTTGGTTGGTTCGGCGGACGAGGGCTTGCAGCCCGAAATCACTCCTTGCCCGACCAAGGCTACAACGACGAGCGACAAGCCCGCTGGATTAGTTTTCATGCGTGTCCATTGCGACCAAGGTGCAACCATTTTTTGTGCGCATTTGCTCAATCCTCGAAACCGATTCGCGACATCCGTTTCAGCGCGGCGTTCGCGTTGAGCTGAAAGGCCAGACTGTGAGCCGGTGGCTGCAGAGATGCCTGAGCCCAAGAACCGGGAGGCGGCGTGGTCATGTCTGCCCGAGCTCATGGTTGACGCGGTCTCCGGAGCACGAAGGTAACGGCCAGCTCTTGGGTTCCAATTCCAACGATGAGCATGCCATACGGACTCGCATTCGATGAAACGACCTCCCATCCCGCAGCGACCAGTTCGTTGACCGCTCGCTCGGCGGTGGACCAATCGATTGACCGACCGGCTTTGGTCATCTTTGCAACGCCTGAGAATATTTTGTATTCGTATTGCATTGTCGTCTCCATTTCTCTGGAGGATTATCTTCTCAAGGGTTCAGTTTTTGAGGTTGAGGGTTTGGGGTGACAAAACCACTGCTGTCCGAGTCGTCAGGATCAAGCGACGCCGAGCGCCGGTGACTGCGCGCCTGCACCAGGGCAAAGACCGACGGCAACACCAGCAACGTTGCCAAGGTGGCCGCCGCCAGTCCACCGACCACGGCCCGGCCGAGCGGCGCCGTCTGCTGCCCGGCTTCACCCAATCCCAGCGCCATTGGCATCATGCCCGCCATCATTGCCAGGCTGGTCATCAAGATCGGGCGCAAGCGACTTTGCGCGCCCTCGACCGCCGCGGCGTCGGCCGCGGCTCCTCCCAGGCGGCTTCGTTCGGCAAACGTGACGAGCAGAATCGCGTTCGCCACAGCCACGCCGATGGCCATGATCGCGCCCATAAATGATTGAATATTCAGCGTCGTTCCGGTCAGCCAGAGCGTCAACGCGACGCCGGCGATCACAGCGGGGACGGTGGACACCACGATGAACGCCAGCTTCACCGATTGGAAATTGGCCGCCAGGAGCAGGAAAATCACGATCACTGCGAGCAGCAGGCCGGTTCGCAGGCCATCCAACATTTGCTGCATCGGCACGACTTGTCCGCGCACAGCGACGCTCACCCTTGGCGGCGGATTGCCCAGTTCTTTAATCGCCTTCATCACTTGCTGCGCGACGCTTCCCAGGTCCGCGCCGCCGATGTTGGCCGTCACCGTTATCATCCGCTGCATGTTGTAGCGTTCGTACTGGCCGACGGTAGTGCCCTCGGTGACGTTTGCAAGGTTGCGGAGCAAGATGGCTTGGCCGTTGCGATAGGTCACCGGGATGTTTTGAGCCTCTTCAACCGAATCCATGTAGTTCTGTGGAATTTGCACTTGGATCTGGTAAGCCACGCCACTGTTCGGATCGGCCCAAAAGTTCGGGACTACAAAGCGGCTCGAAGATGTCGCGGCGACCAGCGAGCGTGAAACTTCCGCCATCTTCACCCCCATGAGCCCGGCGCGTTCGCGATTCACCACCACGTCCACCGTTGGATAATCCAGTGCCTGGCCGAACTGAACGTCACGCAGCGTGGGGATGTTTTGGAGCTTCTGTTTCACTTTCTCCGCGAACTCGCGATTGGCCGCCAGGTTCGGACCGCTGACCGCCACCTCGATCGGCGTGGACGCGCCGAGGCTCATCACGCGGCTGACGATGTCGCTCGGCTCGAACGAGAAGCTCACTTCCGGCAAGTCGGCGGCGAACTTTTTACGCAGCCGTTCCTTAAGTTCTTCAATGCGAATCGGCGTGCCAGGCTTCAGTTGAACCTGGACCACTCCTTCCTCCGAGCCGCCATTCCAGAGGTAAATCAAGTTGATAGGATAACTCGAAGGGTGAACGCCGATGAAGCCGAGAGTGATTTCAACATTATTTGTGCCGACTTCGTTCTTAATGAGGTCCAAAGCTTGCAAGGCGATGGCTTCGGTGCCATCGACGTGCGTCCCAGTGGGGGCACGCAGGCGGACTTGAAGCTGACCCGCGTCCACCTTGGGGAAAATCTCGGTGCCAAGCTGCCGACCAACGAAAACAATCGTTACCGCTGCCACGGCGAGATACGCGGCTGCTACCGGCCAGCGCAAGCGCACGACGCTTTGCGCCAGACTGGCATAGCGTGTCTGAAATTTGGCGAATTGGCTTTCGATTTTCGGTTGGCCAGCGGCAGCCTGCTGACGACCGCGAAGGACCCAAACCGATAGGATGGGCACGAGCGTGCTCGACAGGAGATAAGAGGCAACCATCGAGAAACCGACTGCAAGTGATAGCGGCAGGAACATCGCCTTGGCGGCCCCGACCATGAAGAACGATGGAACAAACACCGCCAGCACGCACAACATCGCGATGAGCAGCGGCAAGGCGACTTCGTGGCCGGAATCCACCACCGCACGGCCGACCGCTTTACGGCGTCCCAAATGCGTGTGGATGTTCTCAATGACCACCGTGGACATATCGACGAGGATACCGATGGCCAGCGCCAGCCCGCCGAGGGTCATGATGTTGATGGTCTGTTTGGTAATCCACAGCGCCAGCACCGCGCCCATCAAGGAGAGAGGAATGTTGATGACGACGATCAAAGCGCTCCGCCAATCGCGCAAAAACAAGAGCACCATCAAGCCGGTCAGCAGCGCGCCCAAGGCGCCTTCCAACGTCAGCCCGGCAATGGCGCGCGTCACATAGGGCGATTGGTCAAATTCATAGCTGACCTTCACATCCCCCGGCACCACGCTTTGGAACCTGGGGATGTTTTTTTTCACCAGATTGACCACCGAAAGCGTGGAAGCGTCCGAGCGCTTGGTGACTGGGATGTAAACAGTGCGCCTACCGTTCACCAGCGCATAGCTGGTAATGATGTCAGAGGCGTCCCTCACCTCAGCTACGTCGCGCAGGAAGACCGCGGGATAAGTGCCCGCGCGAATCGGGACGCTATCCAGGTCTTTGATGTTTTTCACCACCGAATTGAGCGGCACCATCGGATACTTGCTTCTGATGGGCATGTTTCCGGACGGACTAATGATATTCGCCGCGGTGATGGCCGCGACGATTTCGTCCGGCGCCATGTTGTAGGAACGAAGGCGGTCGGGCTTGACGTTAATGACGATGCTGCGCGCGCTCCCGCCAAACGGCGGCGGCGCGGACACGCCCGGCAGCGTGGCAAAGAGCGGACGGACGAGATTCAGCGCGGCATCCTGCATCTCGCCGACCGAGCGCGTTTCGCTTGAAAAGACCAAATTACCCACCGGCACGCTGCCGGCATCGAAGCGCATGATAAACGGCGGCACCGTTCCCGGGGGCATGAAGGCGCGCGCGCGGTTGACATAGGCGACGGTTTCGGACATTGCCTGGGACATGTCAGTGCCCGGGTGGAATTGCAGTTTGATGAGAGCGGCGCCCTGAATCGACTTCGATTCCACGTGCTCGATGCCGGTGATGTAGAGGAAGTGATACTCGTAGTAGTAGGTGAGATAGCCTTCCATCTGCGCCGGGTCCATGCCGCCGTAAGGTTGCGCGACGTAAATGGTAGGAATGCCCAACGTGGGAAAAATGTCCCGCGGCATCTGCCGCAGCGCCAGGGCGGAGCCGAGCGCCACCGCGATCACCGCCACCACAATCGTGAGGGGGCGGCGCATGGCCGATTGAACCAGATTCATGCTCGCCGCAATGCTAGTGGAGGCGCGATGGTGGCCGTTACTGAAGAAATCCTGAAAGTTTCTTCAGATAAGTTTAGATGTCCGACCGATAGCGGAGCGAAAGATGCAAGAGAGTCAGCGCCGAAGTCCTAACCGCCTGTTCAGAAAGTAGCAGCCGACGTGAGGAGGCTCTGATATCGCTTGTGTTGCCGAGGAAATTTGAGCCTCGTTACCTCGGCTGCTACGGGAAGTGGCGCTTTTCAACGGGCTGCTAACGCGCTGGCAGGACGATGCGAAATACGCTGCCTTTGCCCAGCTCGCTCTCCGTTTCGATGCGGCCGCCTTGGTGTTCGACGGACCACTTGGCGATTGCCAGGCCCAAACCGTGTCCGCCTTCGGCGCGGGAACGGGCCTGGTCGATGCGGTAAAAGCGGTCGAAGATTCTTTGCCGATGCTCCGGGGCGATGCCCGGCCCTTCGTCGGCGACTTCGATGACCGCGGCGCCATTGCGCCGGCTGCACCGGACCGTGATCCGACTCTGGCTGGGCGCGTAGCGAATCGCGTTGTGGACGATGTTCAGCACCGCCTGGCGCAGCAGCCGGCGGTCGGCGGTTTGCACCACGTCCGCGTCGCCAACCAGTTCGATGGTCTGCTGCTTTTCGGTCGCGAGCACGCTCAGGCTGTCGCGCACTTCGTTGAGGAATTCCGGCACGCGGATGGGTTCCGGTTGGAGGCGTACTTTGCCGCTTTCCATGCGCGCCAACGTCAGCAACGACTCGATCAGGTCATTGAGCCGCTGGGCTTCTTCAAGCATGCTTCCGATGGTTTCGCGCAACACGGCCGGATCACCTGGCTGTCGCAACGCGACCTCGCCCACGGCGCGCAGCGCGGTGAGCGGGGTGCGGAGTTCGTGCGAGGCGTCGGCGGTGAAGCGTTTGAGTTCGGTGAACGAGCTTTCGAGGCGCTGCAACGTTTGATTGAAGACGCCGGCCAGTTGGCCAAGTTCATCATGCGGATTGGGATTGGGCAGGCGCTCGCTCAGCGATTCGGACGTGATTTTCCGCGCCTGCCCGGCCATCGCCGCCACCGGCGCCAGCGACCGTCCGGCAATGAGATAGCCGCCCAGCGAGGAGAGAAAGACCGCCAGCGGCAGCCCCAGCGCGAAGACCTCCACGATTTGGCGCAGCGTCCGGCGCATCTCCGACTCATCGCGAAACAGCCGGACGATGACGCCGCGCTCGCGCACGCGCGCGGGCCGTTCCATGAGCCGGACGGGCAGGCTGGGTTCCAACTCGATCCTTTGGAAGCGCAGCACCGCTCCCAACGGCGCGGGCAGCGGGCTTTTGATCTCCGACTCGCGCACCGGCCAATGCCGGAGCAGCAGTTCCTTGTCTTCCGACCAGACCTCGAACCACGCCGACAACCGCGCGAAACCTTCTTCGCCATGAGCCCCCTGCACGAGCCAGCGGATTCCGCCGCCGGCATCGGTTTCCAATTGCGCTTCGATCAGATCGAAGTCGATCCGCAGTTGCCGGTCGATTTCGGCGGCCAACCGGTGTTCGACCACTTCATAGACAAAAGCGGCGAAGACCGCCAGGACAACCGTCGTGGCCGCCGCGTGCCAGACCGCGAGCCGCAGTTTTAACGAGCTGCGTTGCCACCAGTTTTTCATGCGTCGTCTTCTTCGCGCAAGACGAATCCGGCTCCGCGCACCGTATGGATGAGTTTGGTCCCGTGCCCTTCATCGATCTTCTTCCGCAAGTGGGCGAGATGGACATCAATCACATTATCCAAGGGCGTCACCCGATGCGGCTCGCGCCAGACCTCTTTGGCCAGCATCTGCCGCGTCACCGTCTGGCCCTGGTGTCGCACGAGATAGGCCAGCAAATCGAACTCACGCGGCGTCAGCGCGATTTCCTGCGAGCCGCGCGTCACGCGGCGCGTCTGGAGGTCGAGCACCAGATCGCCCGCCTGCTGGCGCAGCGGTTCCTCCGGCCCGGCCCGGCGGAGCAAGGCGCGCATTCGGGCGAGCAGTTCGGCGAAGGCGAAAGGTTTGAGGAGGTAATCATCCGCGCCGCTATCCAAGCCGAGGACGCGGTCTTCAATGGCGTCACGGGCCGTCAGCAGCAGCACCGGTGTTTTCGTGCCGCGGGCGCGGAACGTTTTGAGGATCTCGATGCCGTCGCGGCCCGGCAACATCCAATCCAGCACGACCAGATCGAACGACTCGGCGCTGAGCAGGAAGAAACCTTCCTCGCCGGTCTTGGCCACGGCCGCTTCGTAGCCTTCGCTCTTCAATCCGCTCTTGATGGCGTGCGCGGTCTTGGTGTCGTCTTCAATGACTAGAATCTTCACGGAACGCAGGACATGCTTGCTGCTTCGAGCGGCCTTGGCGCGCAGCCTTCTCGAGTGCGCCATGACGTCAGGTTCAGTAAGTCTGTTCGAAGGCCAAAAAGAATCCTTGACGAGCGCCCCCAGCCAAAGCAAGATTTTACCATCGTTGAGCTGTCGGTCCAAGGAATTATGTAACAGCAAGAAAACCATGTTTGGGACGGAGGCCGGCCTGCTGCGTCGGCAACGGGCAATAAGCGGAGCAGCTCCGGGAGGCATTCCGCGCTGCCAAGGCCGGTCGAGCCGCTTCGACTACTGGAGCACGCATACCAAACGAACGAAAAAATGAAGACAGCATTCACTCATTATCTTGCGCTGACCGCAGCACTGGCGACAACAATCAACGGCCAGGCGCAATTCATAAATCCAACTCTCACGATTTCGAAGCAACCTGCCAACGCCGTGCAGCTGGATTGGAACAGCCAGGCCGGTCAAAACTATCAGGTTCTGTTCACACCGAACATAGACCCCTTTTCTCTTTGGACCCCGGCTGGCGGGCCAATAGCCGCGACCGGGCCAAGCACCTCGGTCACCTTTCAACCTCCAAACAGTCCCGTCGCGTTTTACAAACTCGAAGGTCTGAACCTTCCAACCACTGGACTACCCACCGCAAGGATCACGTCCCACACCGACGGGCAGGTCGTCTTTGGCCTGATCCACGTGTTGGTTTCGGCGCAGGACGACAGCCGGTTAAGCTCGGTCGCGCTTCTCATCGACGGCGAAGAGCAGGATATCACGCTGACCGAAGGCAGCCTGGAGTGAGTCGTAAACACGGGCCACTTCAGCAACGGGCCGCACACCCTGGTGGCCCGCGCGCAAGACAACGCGGGCATCGGTTACCTCGGCGGAAACGCGGACGCGAACGTGACAGCTAACGAGGGTCTGTCCGCAGCAATCACCTTGAACTTTGCAAACGTCGTTCGATGGGTCGAACCGGCGAGTGGCTTTGACAGTTTTGTCCCCGTTTCCATTCGCTCAGACACTTTTCCCAGCGACTGGACGGTGTTTGTCCAGGACGCAGCAGGAACGGTGGTGCGCACGATCTCCGGTTTCACCAGCGACGGCATAGTCGAAACCGATTGGGATGGAAACGACAACAACGGGAACCCCGTCTCGTCTGAAGCGGCCTACCGTGTCTTGTTCACTCTGGGAAGCGTTTTCCCGGCGGACGCAACCGGCAGCTGGGTCGGTGGCAGCCAGCCTGGAAGCGCGGCTCCTTCTCCTGCATCGATTACATACAACGCGTACGGAGTCCCAGAATATGAGTATGACATGAAAGCGGCCCTTCTGCCCCTGCCCGAAATATTTTTCGATGAAGTGGCCCAGGACAAAATAGCCAAAGGTTTGCTTCCGCCACTGCCTCCATTGACGGCCGAGCAACTCAGCCGAGACCGTGACCGGCCAACGATCCTGACGAAACGGGTCCGGCTTCCCGGACCGCTTGCGCCACAAACTGGCGCGGGGCCGCTGGGCGGGCAGGCGCCGCCCGGGCCGCCGGTATGGAATGACGATCTTGTCTGGCGCGAGCTGCCGTGGAACAGCGGCGAAATTATTTTGGCACGGCAGCAGTTTTTAGGCGGGCTTGGTGTTTTCAACACGGTGGCGGCGGCTAATCTGAACACGCTGAGCACCGATATTTCTGACGCCTCCCTCGACGATCCCAGGCTGGACGTGCGCACCGTTTATTCGACCAGCGTTTTTATTTGCCAGGCGGACATTGACTACGACACGTTGATGAACGACCTGACGCAGCCCAACGTTCGAGATTTTTACTACATTGGCCATTCCAACGGCGATGCCATCGGATATTCGGAAGGGGCCAAAAATAACGGCATAACCGCTGACCGCGTTAGAAGGGCGTTGCGCAATTTTTCCACGCAGCATGCAACCAAATATGACGGCCGCTGGTTGCTTACCTTCCGCAAACCGTTCAGGTTTGTTTTTATCGACGGCTGCCTCTCGGCCAAGGGCATGCTCGTCGAAGCGTTTGGCGTCATTCCCGACAACGACCATACACGCCTGGGGAAAAAACGGCGTGCCTCCCTCGGCTGGACCACCATCACTAAAAACAGCATCATCAATAACAATCAGGCCAATTGGAGCGCCCATTTTTGGAAAGCTTGGATCGATGTGGCAGGTAGCAACTACGATATCCCGCTCCAGAACGCCGTCGCAACAGCTACGTTCAATGTTGCGATACCGATGAACCCAATCATCAAAGGCTACCACATGCTGACGTGGGCCGATTGAGCGCGCAGAACCTTGGAATGATTCGAGCCGTGATTTTGGCGTTCTTGTCTGTGCTCTCTGCCGTTGCTGGCCAGCGAGAGGACGCTTATTTCGAAGAAAAGTGTCTCCCGGTCGTCCGGGACTTCATTCGCAGGAATCGGCTGGCTTATGACGCGGATTTTCCGACCAACAAAATCTCCCACCATCTCGTTGATTTCACGCCGGATTCGCGGCGATACTCATCGAGGATGATGCTGGAAAAGCACTACGCGTTTCTGTTCCTGGGAAGCGCCCAAGCTAACGCGATTATTTTTTTTCATGATAAACTGAGCGCGTGGAGTTTTGGTTTGTTGGAACCGGAGAACGAGCAGACCATGCGCGGTTTGGCGGCCCGGACCAACCTGCTGAACCGGAGTACGGCTCTGGAGATGGCCAGAAGGTATTTTCGGCTTCAGGGCCACAGCGAGAAGAATTTCCGAGCTGTCAAATTTGAGCAGGTCGTGTGGGCGGAGTCGGTCCCGTCCAAGCGCATCGTTCTGCCTTTTTACGAAGCGGAATGGCTGCGGCTGGACGCCGATCCTTCGAACGACTCGATCCCTCCGAGCGTTAGGATTACAATCTCCGGGCTTGAATCGAACATGGTGCATTATTCAAAAATTTCGCTCCCGATAAAGTTTGGCCAGGATTGGGACAGCGAACGGAAACCAGGTAATCCGAAGTCGAAATAGCTTGTGTCCAGCGGGAAAACATGGCGAAGCCTTTTTCTGTTCCTGGGTGGAATTTTGGGCGGAGCCTTGATTGGGTATTTTGCCGCCTGGGGCCGAATTCAGGGCGTGAGCAATGAGACGTTCTTGGCCTGGCAACACATGGCATCTCAAAGAGGCGCTGAGGCTCATCTGCTATTTTTGGAAGCCATGGATAGTGGAAGGACAAATGATTTCAGAAAATTACGGCTGAAGGGCCAAGCGAGTCTTGCTGTCTATGTGGCAGACGTCAACCAGATCAAAAAGCAGCACGGCTACTCCTGGTGCCCCAATGACCCGGGCATCTACCAGCGCGCCCAAAAATATCTGGCTGACCATCCATCGAGGGCGACGAACAGGTCACCGGAGCTTCAGAAGTGAGGCATTTTCCTTCGCGAAGTGGCGCCACAACTCAAGTGTGACTCCCCGAGCGGCCGTACGGCGTCCATAGCTCAGTTTCTTGCCCTGCGGCGGAATACGGCGCTGCTGCTGGTGGCGCTCGTGCTGGCCGGGACGGGCGAGCGCCGATTTCTGAAGAAAATTTAAGACGACAAGATTTTCTGAACGAATTAGGTTTTTGGGCCGTATCAATAATAGTGGCAGGATGGCGCGTTGCCCCTGCGACGGACCGACGAATTAAACCGCAAACCAAAGGATTGAATTATGCCGACCGATTTACCGAGACTGATTCCCGACCCAGGCCAGCGCGTGCCGGTGCAAGACACCGACTTCACGCTGGATGTTCTGGGCCGCTATATCTGCAACACCTGGGACGAAGCCGTGAACAACGGCGGCGTGGCCTTCGATGCCGTGGTGATCGGGGCGGGAATGTTCGGCGCCTACTGCGCTGAGAAAATCTATCGTCACGCTAACGTGCGCGTGTTGGTGCTGGACGCCGGTTGCCTGCTGGTCACCGAGCACGTGCAGAACCTCGCGCGCATCGGGCTGAACCCGGCCGGCCCGGTCAAGGTCGAGTTCAACAACCAGGACCCCGGTCCGCGCGAGCGGGTATGGGGTTCACCGTGGCGGAGCCAGACTCCGTTCCCCGGCCTCGCCTACTGCCTGGGCGGACGTTCGCTTTACTGGGGCGGCTGGTCACCGCGGCTGACGAAAGCCGATTTGGCACAGTGGCCACAGGCGGTCAGGGACTTTCTGCAAAACCCGGCTGGCAACGTCTGCGACCCCGACCCAACCATAGCTCCCGTCGATGCTTATTGCGAAACGGAAAGAGAAATCGGGGTGGTGCCGACGACCGACTACATCTCCGGCCCGCTCTACGAAGAGTTGAAGAAAAAATTCGGCGCCCTGAAAAGCCAAGTGGCTTCGGTGGATGCGATTGAGGACGCGCCGCTGGCGGTGCAGGCGGCGGCTCCGGCCTCAGGCCTGTTCAGCTTTGACAAATACAGCAGCGCCCCGATTTTCGTCGAGGCGATCAGAGAAGCGGCCGCCAGCCCGGACTGGCAGCGCCGCTTGTTTTACGTGCCGCGGGCCCACGTGACGCGACTCCAAGTCAACAATGGCACGGTCACGGCGCTCGAAGTGTGGGTGAACGGCCAACAGAAGTTTCTCCCGATCGCGTCCCGGTGCGCGGTGGTTATCGCCTCCGGCACCATCGAGGCTACTCGGCTGGCGCTGGAGTCATTTCCGACCCCGCTAATGGGCCGCAATTTGATGGCGCACCTGCGCAGCAACACTGTCGTTCGGATCAATCGATCGGCCTTGGACGCGGCACTGGCCCGGCAACTCGAGTCCGCTGCTCTGCTGGTGCGCGGTTCTACGCCCAAGGGCCGTTATCATCTGCAGGTCACCGCCGCGGCTATCATGGGCGCGGACTCCGAAGCGGCGATGTGGCGCATGGTCCCCGACCTCGAACTGTTGGACAGTATCCTCACCGGCCAGTCGGCGGATTGGATTGTCATCACTCTGCGTGGCATCGGGCAAATGATCGGGAACCAGGACGCAACAATTCCCAAAGTCACCGGTTCGACTCCCAATTGGGTGGACCTGGGCGACCAGACCGACGAGTTCGGACTGCGCCGGGCGTGGGTCAATCTGGTCGCTACGACAGACGATCAAGCCCTGTGGAACACGATGGACACCGCGGCGCTTACGCTGGCCAAGAAGCTGGCCAAGGATGACCCGAGCCTCATCCAATACTTCTATAACGGCGGATGGCAGAACGGCCCTCCAGCGCTCGGCACGAACCGAGACGGCCTGGGCACCACTCATCACGAAGCGGGCACGCTCTGGATGGGCGCCGACCCCAACGCCTCGGTCACGAACCTCGACGGACGCTTCCACCACATCAGTAACGCCTACGTGGCAGGGCCGGCGCTTTTCCCCGTGCTCGGCTCGGCCAACCCTTCACTGACGGCGCTGACGCTGGCCCGCCGCACCGCGCTAGCCATCGTGCGCGATTCGCTCGGCGCGGAACCGGGCTTCACGCCATTGGGTAGCGGCGGTCTTAACGGGTGGCAGATGGCCGGCTCGGGCGGATTCATCGAGCTGGGCGGCAACATCGTCGAGGCTTTCGGGGGTATCGGCCTGCTTTGGTTCACGCGGGAACAGTTCGATGATTTCGTCCTCCGGGCCGATTTCCGGCTATCGTCGCCAACCGACAATTCCGGCATTTTCATCCGCTTTCCCGCGCTCGGAAGCAGCGACCCGAACAACGACTGGAAGCCTCCAGTCACGCAGGGATACGAAATCCAAATTGACAACACCGGCTTTAACCCGGACACGAACACGTTTAACGACCCGCTGCATCAGAGCGGAGCCATCTACACCCTCGCGCCATCGACCGCGGCGATGCCCGCGGTCGGGCAGTGGCACACGTTCGAGATCGAAGCTGTGGGAAACAAAATCACCGTGCGTCTGGACGGACAGCAAGTCAGCCAACTGACGAACGCGAGCCGTTCGCCGAAGGGCTACATCGGCCTGCAGAATCATCACTTTGGCTCGAAAGTGCAGTTCACCCGGCTGCGGATTAAGAAACCCCTGGCGGTCAGCTCAATGACGGCGCCGGCGCGAGGACGGCTGACCGGCCGGCCGGGCGACAGGTCCGCCGAGGTCACCTCGGTGTCGGCGTGAAGTGGATCACCCGCGCGTTGGTGAAAGTTGACCGAGTGGCGTGCCCGTGGCCCATCGCGAAATTCATCGTTTACTCCGAGTTTAAACGGCGCGTGGAGTCCCCGCGGACATTGTGAGCGGCTGGCGGTCAGTCGCTCAGTTTCTTGCCCTGCGGCGCAACACGGCGCTGCTGCTGGTGGCGCTGGTGCTGGCCGGGACGGGCGAGCGGCTCTGGCTGGGCTTTGCGCCGAAGTATCTGCAAACCCTCGGCGCGACGGTGCTGGTCATCGGGTTGTTCGATGCGCTGCAAACGCTGCTCGGAGCGGTTTATGCGTATCCGGGCGGCTGGCTCACCGACTATTGGGGCCAGCGGCGGTCGCTGTTGTTGTTCAACGCCCTCTCGCTCGCGGGTTACCTCTTGGTGCTCTGTTGGCGGCACTGGCTGGCGCTGCTCGTCGGCGCCTTTCTCTTTCTTGCCTGGAGCGCCTTCTCCTTGCCCGCCACCTTCAGTGTGGTGGCCACCTCACTGGACAAACGACAGCACACGATGGGCATCGGCGTGCAGTCGATGGTGCGCCGGGTGCCGATGATGCTCGGACCGCTGATCGGCGGCTGGCTCATCACGCGATTCGGCTGGGAACAGGGCGTGCGGTTCGCGTTGCTCGGCTGCATCGCCCTGGGCGCGGCGACAGCGGTTTTCCAATGGTTTATGAGCGACCCGGAGGCCGGCGGGCGGGCCACGGTTTCCAACCCGCCGGGCGGATCTTTGATCGACGTGGTGAAGTCCTTCAATCCCACGCTGCGCGAGCTGTTGCTCAGCGACATCCTCATCCGCTTCTGCGAGCGGCTGCCGTTCGCCTTCGTCATTCTCTGGGCAACGGACCACGCCGGCGTCAACGCTCAAGAATACGGGTGGCTCGTCGCCATTGAGATGGTGACGGCCATGCTCTGCTACATCCCCGTCGCGCACCTGGCGGACAAACACGGCCAACGTCCGTTCGTGCTGGCCACGTTCGTCTTTTTCACGTTGTTCCCGGTGTCGCTGCTGTGGGCGGACAATTTCGCCTGGCTCGCCCTGGCGTTCGCGGTGCGGGGTCTGAAAGAATTCGGCGAACCCGCCCGCAAGGCGCTCATCATCGCCCAGGCGGCGCCGGAGCTGCGGTCGCGCACCTATGGCGCTTATTATCTGATCCGCGATTGCGTGGTGACGACTGGCTCCCTGCTGGGCGCGTGGCTCTGGAGCCTCGGTCCGCAAATGAACTTCATTGGCGCCGCCCTTCTCGGCGCGCTGGGGACCGCGTGGTTCTGGTGGTCGGTCTTTCGCAAGCCCCGCGTTCGCTCGTGATCCCAACGCACCCCGGCGCGAATGGTTGTGGGACGACGGTCCAGATTGAACGCAAACTTGGCAAACGGGAGGAATTCTTTTTGACTGGGCAGGCGACTTGGCTATGCTCTGCGCCCCTGGTCATTATGGCGAAACTGACGATCAATGGATTGAACCTGCGCGGCAAGCGGGTGTTCGTGCGCGTCGATTACAACGTCCCCATGGAAGCGAAGGACGGCCAGATGCTCATCAATGACGATACCCGGATTAAGGAAACCCTGCCGACGCTGGATCGGCTCATCAACCAAGGGGCAAAAATCATCCTCGCCTCCCACCTGGGGCGCCCCCAAGGCCGGCGCGATCCCGCGCTTTCGCTCCGCCCGGTCGCCGCCAGACTGGCCGACCTGCTCTGCCGGCCGGTCGCGTTCGTCGATGATTGCCTCGGCGCGAAAGTGGAATCGACCGTCGCGGCGCTGAAGGAAGGGGACGTTTTGGTGTTGGAAAATCTCCGCTATTACCCCGAGGAAGAAGCGAATGATCCGGCGTTCGCCGAGAAGCTCGCCAAGCTCGCCGAGGTCTATGTGAACGATGCGTTCGGGGCGGCCCATCGCGCCCATGCCTCGACCGAAGGAGTGGCGCGAGTCGTGGCCCGGCGCGGCGGCCCATGCGCGGCGGGACTGCTGATGGAGCGCGAGTTGAAGTTCCTCGGCGAGGAACTGGAAAAGCCGACCCGGCCGTTCGTGGTGATCCTCGGCGGGGCGAAGGTGTCGGACAAGATCAAAGTCATCGACCGGCTGTTGGACAAGGCCGACGCGATTCTGATCGGCGGTGCGATGGCCTACACGTTCAAACTGGCGCGCGGCTTGAAAGTCGGCAAATCCCTGGTGGAACCGGACAAAACGGGCATCGCGCTGGCCGCGGAGGCCAAGGCCGGCAAGCGCGGGGTGCGGTTTCTCCTGCCCACGGATAACGTCATTGCTACGTCCTTCGACACCGGCAAACGGAACGCCAAGGGCAAGCCGGTCTTCGAGTGGCGGCATCCGCGGGTCCATCGCGAGGCGAATATCCCCGACGACGCCGAAGGATTCGACATCGGCCCGGAGACGGCCAAGACCTATGGCGCGATCATTCACGAGGCGAAAACGATTCTTTGGAACGGCCCGATGGGGATGTTCGAGGATCCGCGTTTCGCCGAAGGCACGAACGCCGTCGCCCAGGCGGTGGTCGAAGCGACGCAGCAACACGGCGCCAAAAGCATCATCGGCGGCGGCGACAGCGTGAAGGCGCTCAACCAGGCGGGCCTGGGCGGCAAAGTCACTTTCATGAGCACCGGCGGCGGCGCCAGCCTGGAGTTCCTGCGAGGGGCGGTGCTGCCCGGTGTGGCGGCGCTCTCGGACCAATGAGGCGCGGCGCGATTCGACCGGCCAACGCGGCATCTGAAATCTAGAACATGAACAAGGAACGCAAGCTGATCTTCGCCGGCAACTGGAAGATGAACAAGACGGTGGCCGAGGGCCTCGATCTGGTGGCCGGCATCAAACGGGAGTTGGGCAAAATCAAAGAGGCGGACATCGTGGTCTGCCCGCCTTTCACGGCCCTGAGCGAAGTCTCGAAGGCCATTCTCAACTCGAACGTGCGCCTGGGGGCGCAGAACATGAGCGAGCATAATTTCGGCCCCTACACCGGCGAAATCGCCGCCGGCATGCTCAAGGAGTTCTCCGTGCGCTACGTGATCCTCGGCCACTCCGAGCGCCGCCTCCATCAGCACGAAACCGACGGCTTGATCGCGAAAAAAGCGCTGGCGGCCCACCGCGCGGCGCTCAAGCCGATCGTCTGCGTCGGTGAGATGCTGGCCGAGCGGGAAGCGGGGCAGACGGAAAAGGTTGTGGAGGAGCAGGTTCGCGGCAGCCTCGCCGGGCTGACGGCCGAACAGGTGGAGGAAACCATCATCGCCTATGAACCGGTCTGGGCCATCGGCACCGGGCGGAACGCCACGGCGGAACAGGCCGAGCAAGCCCATGCCTTCATCCGCCGGCTCCTGGGCAAGCTGTTCAACCAGACGGTTGCGCGCCGGGTCCGCATCCAATATGGTGGCAGCGTGAAGCCATCGAACGCGCGCGAACTCATGGGCCGGCCCGACGTGGACGGGGCGCTGGTGGGGGGCGCTTCGCTGGAAGACCGGGGTTTCGCGGATATCGTGAAGAACTCCATTTAAACCAAAAACATTATGAACTGGTTGAGGCTCGCCATTTACCTGCTGACCTTCGTGCTGGTCGTGGATTGCTTGTTGCTGATTTTGCTGGTGCTCGTGCAACTGCCCAAGAAGGATGCCGGCATGGGGCAGGCTTTCGGCGCCGGCACCACGGACGCCTTGTTCGGGGCCGGCAGCGGCAACGCCCTGACCAAGATGACCAAGTACGCCACGGCCATTTTCTTCCTGCTCACGCTGTCGCTCTCGATCTTGAACGCGCAGCAGTCGAAGCTCAAAAAATCCAGATTCGAGGAGGAATTGCAGCAGGCGGCCAAACAAATGGAGCTGCCAGGCGCAACCGCCGCGACCGCGACAAATATCGTCCCCAAAGCCGCCGCCGCGACCAACGCAGCCTTGCTCCTGAGCACGAACAGTCTTGCCCCCAAGGCTCCCGCCGCGCCGCCAACCGCGCCGCAAACGGCCCCGGCGCCGGACAGGGCGAAGTAAGGCCGCAAAATGACCTTCGCGCCGCCCGCCCTCGTGCCAGCCACGAGGGCGTTTGGTTTGGTTGGCCGTTCAGCGAAGGGAAACAAAGCCCCACGCCAGGCGATGCGCCGGGTCCCTGACAGTTCCAAGCCGCCTTCCCCCTCACCCCAGCCCTCTCCCGCAGGGAGAGGGAACACCGGATCCCGCGCTGCGACTAGTCGAGGCGCTCTGGATTGGCGAAGACGCGGCGAGCGATTCTCCCTCTCCCCAAGGGCTGGGGTGAGGGGGAAGCCACGCTCGAAACACCAATGCGCTTGCGAACGGCCGATGAACTCAACGACACAGCCATCTTGCGCTCTGCGGTTCAAGGCCGAGACACCCGCACGACCCAGCGCCTTGGATTCGCCACGCAGCGGCGGGCGATTCTCCCTCTCCCTGGGGGAGATAGTGGCAGCGCGCAGCGCCGGGGTGAGGGCGGTCCGCTCCAAACCCATTTTCGGAATAGGACCCACGGCCCGTGCGCGCGCGCTGCGGTTACTGCTTCTCTCAACCCTCCTGTACCCGCTGCTCGCCGGCTGCGCGGAGCGCCAGCCGCGCGCCGACCTGGTCATCGCCAACGGCGCGGAGCCGGAGTCGCTCGACCCGGCCGTGGCCACGGGGCAGCCGGATTTGCGCGCGATCGCGGCCCTCTTCGAAGGCCTTACCCGTTACAACGCCCAATCCGGCGAGCCGGAGCCGGGCTGGGCCGAGCGCTGGGAGATTTCGCCGGACGGGCGCCGTTACAAGTTTTTCCTCCGCGCCAATTCGGTCTGGTCCAACGGCGAGCCGCTCACGGCGGAGGATTTTGTGTATTCGTGGCGCCGCGCGCTCGATCCGGCCACCGCCGCCGAATACGCCGGCCAACTCTTTTACGTGAAGAACGCCGAAGCCTTCCGCGCCGGCAAACTGGCGGACCCCTCCGCGCTGGGCATCCGCGCCCTCGATGCCCGCACCCTCGAAGTCGAATTGGCGGAGCCGACGGCGTTTTTCCTCAGCCTCTGCGCCTTTCAGACGCTGGCCGTGGTGCCGCGCGACGTCATCGAACGCCTGGGCGACCGCTGGCTCATGCAGCGTCCGCTCAAGGTCAGCGGCGCCTACACCCTCGAGGCGTGGCGGCTCAATGACAAGATCCGTCTCCGCAAAAACCCGCGCTACTGGGACGCCGCGAACACCGAACTGGCGGTGGTGGACCTCCTCCCGCTCACCTCGCCCGCCACGGCCCTCAACCTCTATGAAACTCACGCCGTCGATCTGGTTTGGGACAAGAGCCTCGTGCCGACCGAATTGGTCGAGCGCCTGCTCAAACGGCCGGACTTCCACACCTTTCCTTATCTGGGCAGCTATTTCGTCCGCTTCAACGTCACCCGCAAGCCGTTCGACGATGCCCGCGTCCGCAAGGCCTTTACCCAGGTGATCGACAAACGGCGGCTCGTCGAAAAAATCACCAAGGGCGGCGAGAAGCCGGCGCGGACGCATGTCCCGCCGGGCACGGCCAATTACCGGCCACCTGAAGGGCTGGCCTACGATCCCACCGCCGGTCGGCGCTGGCTGGCGGAGGCAGGTTATCCCGGGGGCAAGGGATTCCCCAATGTCGTTTATTTGTACAACGCCGGGCGTGGCGGCGGCCGGCAGGACGACCAATTGGCGATCGAGTTGCAGGCGATGTGGCAGGCGGAGCTGGGCGTGACCGTCGAACTGCGGGCGATGGAGTGGAAGACTTATCTCGCCGCGCAGAACAAACTCGACTACGAGCTTTGCCGCAGCAGTTGGGTGGCCGATTACAACGACCCGAACACGTTTCTCGACATGTTCATGAGCAACAACGGCAACAACCGCACCGGCTGGCGCAGCGAACGTTATGACCAACTGCTGCGCGAAGCCAATAAGCAAACCGACTTGGCCCAGCGCGCCGCTTTGCTCCGGCGGGCGGAGCAGCTTCTAGTCGAAGAAGACGTGACGATCGCTCCGCTCTACTTCTATGCCGGGTTCAATTATTATCGGACGAACGAACTGGCCGGCATCTATCCCAACGTGATCGACCAGCACCCATTGAACGCCATTCGCTGGCTGGCCGGCGGCCCTGCGGGCAGCCAATGGAACCCCGATCGCCGGATGGCGAGTGGACCGCGCTGAGGGCGGAGAGCGAGCCGATGTATTTCTTAAGGCGCATCCTGTTCATGGTCCCGCTGCTTTTGGTCATCAGCTTCCTGGCGTTCGGGCTGGTGCGGCTGGCGCCGGGCGGACCGTTCGACAAGGAACGCGCCCCGGCGTCGCCGGAAATCCAGCGGGCGCTCGAAGCGAAGTTTCATCTCGACGAGCCGGTGTGGAAACAATACCTGCGCTACCTGGGCGACCTGCTCCACGGCGACTTGGGACCGTCGCTCAAATACCGCAACCACACCGTCAACGACATCGTCGCGCAGGGATTGCCGGTGTCGCTCACGCTCGGATTCCTGGCCTACGGCCTGGCGATCGGCCTGGGCGTCCCGCTCGGCTTCGTAACCGCCGTGCGCCGCGGGGGATGGGCCGATTATGGCGGGAGCTTCGTCGCGCTGCTGGCGGTTTGCGTGCCGGGATTCATCATCGGGCCGTTGCTGGTGATGCTGCTGGCCGTGCACTGGCGGCTGTTCCCGGTGGCGCTGTGGGAGACGCCGGCGCACGCGGTCCTGCCGATGATCGCGCTGGGCCTCTATTTCGCCGGCCGCATTGCCCGGCTGATGCGGGAAGGGATGCTCGGGGTGTTGCAGGACCCCTTCATCACCACGGCGCGGGCCAAGGGCGTGAGCGAGACGGGCATTCTGCTCAAGCACGCCTTCCGCCTCGCGGTGTTGCCGGTGGTTTCCTACTCCGGCCCACTGCTGGCGGATCTGCTCACCGGCTCGTTCGTGGTGGAGAGTATTTTTCAGATTCCGGGCATCGGCGTGTTCATGGTCAACAGCGTGCTCAACCGTGACTACACGATGATGGTCGGCCTGGTCCTGCTTTACGCCGTGCTGCTGCTGCTGCTGAACCTGGCAGTGGACTTCGCATACGGCCTCCTGGACCGGCGGGTGCGCTATGAGTAATTCTGGCGTCGAACTAAGGGGATTGCTGGCTAGTGTACTGTCCCTGAATCGGCTCTACGGGATTTCAGCCGTCCCTTCGGGACTTGGTCCACTCGCGCGTCCTAACCCAGCCTTGAAAGGCTGGGCTATTCTCAATTGTCCCTCCGGGACATGGTCCGCATGTTACGTCGGTGAATGCGTGAGACGCCACCGTAGCGCGGAGGCGGCGAAAGTGAATCTTCTCCCTCTCCCCGCGAGGAACGAGCGGGGAGAGGGTTGGGGAGAGGGGAACGTTGAGCAAGAGTGCCCCTCCTCTCCCCGGCCCTCTCCTCCCGCGGCGGGAGGAGAGGGAGAACCCTTCGCTTTGTCCGCCTTGTTGGCTCTTAGACGCTGTTTTAGGAATCGCCCGGTCAGGGGACCGGGCCTACAACGGGGCGAGTATCGGCGTGTTTCCTGTAGGCCGCGTGCCCTCACGCGGCGCTTTCGTGAATTTTCAAAACACGCTCTTGGTTCAACGGCAATGGAAGGGCCATCTCAATTTGAAAACGATCTGGATTAAGCCGGCGTTGGGAAGCGATGGCGCGGGGGCGGGCGCGACGGGCGCCACGCCTCACCTTAGCCCAAATCAACAAGCCTGGCGGCGTTTCCGCAATAACCGGATGGCGCTGGCCTGCGGCTGGTTGTTGCTCGGCGTCATCGCCGTCGTGCTCCTCGCGCCGCTGGTCCTCTCCCTCAAACCCGACACGATCTCCGACGCGCAATTCCAGCCGCCGAGCTGGGGCCACTGGTTCGGGACGGACGTTCACGGACGCGATCTGCTGGCGCGCGTGCTTTATGGGGCGCGAATTTCGTTCCTCGTCGGCGTGGTCGGCGCGGCGGTGAGCCTGGTGATCGGCGTGCTGTGGGGCGCGGTGGCCGGCTACCTCGGCGGCCGATGGGACAGTCTGCTGATGCGGCTGGTCGATGTGCTCTATTCGCTGCCCTCGATTATCTTCGTGATCGTGCTCATTGCGACGTTGGAACCGATGTTGAAAGGCTGGCTCGCCAGCACTTTTTCGCCCGCCTGGGCGTCGTCCGCGCGGATGATCTTCTTGTTCGTGGGACTCGGGGCGGTATCGTGGCTGACGATGGCGCGGATCGTGCGCGGCCAAGTGCTCTCGTTGCGGACGCGGCCATTCATCGATGCCAGCCGCGGCCTGGGGGCCAGCCACGCGCGGCTGGTGCTGCGCCACCTGCTGCCGAACGTGGCGGGGGTGATCATTGTTTATCTGATGCTCACGGTGCCCTCGATCATTCTTTACGAATCGTTCCTGAGCTACCTCGGCCTGGGGATTCAACCGCCGCAAGCCAGCCTCGGCTCGCTCCTGGCCGAAGGGGCCGGCCAGATCAATCCGATCCGGATTTATTGGTGGATGCTCGTCTGCCCCGCCACGCTGCTGACGACCACGCTGCTGGCCCTGAACTTTTTCGGCGACGGCCTGAGGGATGCCTACGATCCGCGCGCTTAAACCGCGAACCACACGAAACACGCTAAACACTGAACGATCAACAGGAGCAAGCGAAGGAAACGGAGCGGGAAAAGAAGCTTCCTCTCTGTGGCCTCAGCTACGTCCGGTTGGTTCCGCTCGGGCGTTCGCACGGATTACTGAATCGACCCCGGTTCCCGAAGTTGAACAGGAGCCAACAGAGAAAACGGAGCGGGAGAGGAAGCTGCCTCTCTGTTGCCTCAGTTGCCTCCGGTTGGTTCCGCTCGGGCGTTCGCACGGATTCCCGGATCCACCCGGCTCCGGAAGTTGAACGGGAGCAAATGGAGCGAACAGAGACTCGGTTCTCCATCTCCGTGATCTCCGTTTGCTCCTGTTAAATGCGTTTCGTTGGCCCTGTCGGTTTAGGAAAGGAACGATTAACCGCGAATCACGCGAACCACGCTAAACGCTGAAGGATCAACAGGAACAAACGGAGCGAACAGAGATTCGGCCCTCCATCTCCGTTACCTCTGTGTGCTCCTGTTAAATGCGCCCGCGCAGCCTGAATCAGCCGGCAGGAGGCAGCTCCGGGGAGGGTTTTGCCGCAGGCGCGGATCGCTCAGTGCCTTGACAGGCGGAACGATGCGGTGCAATGCCGAGCGACCAATTCAGGAAAGTGTCGATGGTCAAGAGCGACGCGTTTTCGAGCTTCCTTTTTGGCTTGGTGGGAGCAAAACTTGAAACACATGCGCCGGTGCCGGAGGTGTTTGCTTGCGTTTGACTTTGCCGGGCATTTCGACTGAGATGCTGGATGATGAACCCCACTCCGCAACGCGGCAGTTGTCTGAGCAATCCCAAAAGCTGGAGGGCCTGGAGGCAGCGGCAAGAGCCACCGCTCGCGATTGCGAAAGTTAAGCGAAAGGGGAAGGGAAGAATTGTAGTTGCGATCTTGCTTTTCGCCGCGACAACCGGGCGCGCGCAGGTAAGTGAATCGGAGCGTTTCCTGCGCGAAAGGAGAATCGCCATCGCAACTAAGGCCAACGTTGACCGATGGAGGGTCATCGACGGCGTTTTGGTTGACTTAAAACCATTCTTTGATTACTCCGGGAAAGCTGGCCCGCCGCCTGGCTTCGATGGTTGGCAGTACCTCTACGGCGAGGTCGCTGGGATTACGGCAGGGGTGATGCTGTTTCAGCCCACGTTCCCTATGGCACAAGGCTGGGAGTATGCCATTATCAAGAATCATCCACTTCAAAAATCGGCGGTGATTGGTAATCGGCTTCGATTTTTCGCGAGACGGAATGGAACCTATCAGCGAGATGACGTCTTCGCGTCGCTCAAATTAAGTTCCCTGCCGTTATACGATTACGGATCGAAACCAGCCGGTGAACTTGAGAAAAAGGTGAGCGAAATCGAAAGTCGAGAAAAGACAGAGACTGACGCGCGCCTGGAGGGTCTCGGGCAGGCCGTTGACCTGCAGCGGGAGTCCAAGAGATCCGAGACGGAGCAGAAAGTAATCGCTTTCCAAATGGAGCGCGCCAGCAACGGTTCCGCCCAGGCGCAATTCGATTTAGGAATGCGGTACCTTCACGGAGAGGGTCTTGGATCAAATCTGGATTTTGCACGCCGCTGGCTCAACGCCGCCGCCACCAATGGCAATGCCAGCGCGTCGAACGCGCTCAAATTGCTGAAGGAGCCAAAATGAACCGGGTCGTCTGCCAGTCGATCCAATCCATGGCACTGCCATCACCAAAGGAGGCCAGCCGCGGTCAGGCCATCCAGCCAAAAGTCCTGGTCATGGGCCGCCAGCGCCGGGCCGCCCCTTCGACTTCTTTATGTTTCAGCGGGACGCCAGGCTCGAGGTCCCGAGAGGTCAAGGCTGGAGCAGAGTCGTACTAGGGGCAAGTGGCTACGCTAATGTTCAGCGGAAGTTCGCCTGAGCGCCCCAACCAAAATACATTTCATATGTTAGGCATCTTCTGCCGAGGAAAGTCAATCCACCTCGACCCGAGATTCCGGATTTTCCCGGCGGCCCGCGAGGCACGGGTGCGAGGCTAGATTTTTTCGCGCAACTCGCGCCCCTTGGCCGTTCCCCAGTTTAGATTCGGACCTTTGGCTGTCCATGCTCCGCGAGCTGACACTTTGGGCTTGCCCGATCAACAAACCGACTTCAAAGCGTTGAACGAACTACTGCAATGTCTATCACATCAGGCGGCCTTCTAGCGATCTCGGTGTTGGTGCGCTTTTAACGCTTTCCGTTGGCACAACTTGATGGGTAAATGCGTTACGCCATACTTCACCCTCAGAAAAGTGCATCGCGCGGCAACGTTTATCGGCGGGACAAGAAACGGCCGACACCTCTCTCACGATACCGTCTTTGACAATGCGAGCGCAAAGTTGCCCCAAGTATGGGCGTCCCTTGATGTGGTCACATTCTCCGTACTCGGCCCCACAAATGCTGCACTCTGACGCATGCACCACCCAGCCGGTGCTAAAGAATACCGGTTTGGGAAACAAGAGGCATTCGAGGGCGTGGAGGCGCCCGACGTAGCTTTGTAGATGCGCCGCCACTTTATGGGACTTCATCGCATTCGAAGCAGCTGATTCGGCATTGATCAGATGGTCCCAGGCTTCATCAACAATGTCGTCCTTTAAGCAGAGGTAAAAGCGAAACTCCTCCATCAGCGCTTCTGTCATACATTCAAAAGCAAAGAAAGCGTTCGCCGCGTCATCGTCTAGATTCTTGATCGCCGCTTCTTTATTCTCGCGACAATCTTTCAAAAGTGGTTCGAGCGCTGCGAGGCTTTGCATCTGGAGTTCTCTTGCACGGACAAAGATCCCGAAGCGTTCCACACTCTCGACTACCTCATTGAAATGGCCGCGGAAGTCAGCTATGCTATTTTTCATCTCGAAACACTTTCCCAGCAATCTCTGTGATTTCTTTCAGGCCCTCTGCATCTCCTTCGTAATGAATTTTCTTGCTCCCTTTCCCGTTTGCGTTTTGCACGATTACATCGAACTTTACCTTTTTCGCACCGGCCATTCCCTTGAAAAAATCTGTCGCGTAGCTCGATATTACGTTGAGAGCGATTGAAAGGAAGTGCGGATTGCCGGTGAGAATCAGATTGGTGACGAACAGAGCTGGCAAAATTAGAGCGGCGTCGTTTTCCTGGATCGTTGGTATTTTCTGCCCGGGCTTCTCGATCCTCGCTTCGGCTATCCTGTTCTGGCGAAAGAGGCTACGTATCGTCTGCACTGAACTCTCGTGGAGAAGATCGTGGGCCCCGTTTGCATCGAGGAAATTTCTCGGGAGTAGAGCGAGTCCCATCGGCTCATTCATGCCTAATCTTCTGGCTCTTTCTGGAACATCGCAATAATCAATTACACTAAAAGGCATAGCTCAGGATTGGAATACTCCTGAAACTCGGCTGTTGAGTCAAGAGATGAGCCCCCGAGAAACGCCGGGTTGATGGTTTGATTTGACGTCGTCCGAAGTCACACGGTCCGAAGCACCACCGTCGCACGGAGTCCGAGCCGGCCGCGCGCCGCGATAGCTACGGTTTGACCCATGCTCCCGGCGTCCAGGGCAATGGAGTTCATGGGCAGCTCATCCAATGGCAGCGCCCGCCACATGCCTTTCAATCGTCGGTGAATTGGTTTGACCTCTTGTCGTTTATTCATACGCTAGGGCTGGGGCCGGAGGAGGTTAAGCCGCTTCCGCAGAAAGGGTTAGGTCCCGCATATTGCACACTTTTTTGCTCCATCCTAAAGCGGTCAGTCGAAAACCAGTCCATTCTGCTGGACTGATCTCTTTTCGCCCCTAACCAGGCCAACCAAATGCGATAATCCCGGACGAAGTCAACCCCTGGCGCGGTTACGAACGAATTCGGGCTGGTTTTCGGCGGGCGCGCGTCTGGTACGCCAGCGCGGCTTCCTGCAGCGCCGTTTCGACTGCCGGGTAAATCTGGGGCGTGCTGGAAGGAAGAATGCACCGGGCGCTGCGCGTGGCCTCGCTTTCGTCAAGGCCTGCAAGGTGAGAGTCGAGTATTCCGGCCCGATTTATCGCATCACGAACCCCGGCTCGCCGGGGCCGGCGCGGGGTGTTCTCGCCGGAGTTCGTCGGGCGAGCTTTACGTGCAGCGACGTTTTTGAGATAAAGAGCTCATGCCGAAGCCGCTCACGGTTCAACTGCTCCAAAAGGAAGCCTCCGGCTTTGCGAGAGCGCAATCGAAGCACGCAGAGCCAAGCCTTTTCGGCGTCACCGATGGCAAGGCCGTCGGCACTTACCTGGAACACAAGTTCCAGACGCATCTCCAGAGCCGCTACACTTACGGTCGCGGCAGCTCCGCCAAGGGGATAGATTTCCCGGAGCTGGGCGTGGACATCAAAGTGACGAGCATTCGTCAGGCGCAGTCGTCTTGTCCTTTTAAGAGCGCCCGTCAAAAAATCTACGGTCTCGGCTACTCGCTGCTCGTGTTCGTTTACGACAAGCGGGACGACGGGAAGACGCGCACCGGGCGGCTCGACATTCAGCACACCATCTTCGTCCAGAAGGAGCGGACGGCGGACTACCAGACGACATCGGGGCTCCTTCGCCTGATCGAGAACAAGGCCAACCGCGACGACATCCTCGCCTTCTTCCAAGAGCGGATGCTGCCAGTGGATGAGGTGGAAGCGGAGTCGCTCGCGGACGAGGTGCTGCGCAGTGCGCCTGAGGTCGGTTATCTTACTGTTTCAAACGCCCTCCAGTGGCGGCTGCAATACGGTCGCGTCATCGAACAAGCTGGCAAAGTGGGCGGCATCCTCCGGCTTGTATGAAGACCGACGCCAGGATCGAGTTCGGTGATTTTCAAACGCCGCTTGCGCTGGCGCGGGAAGTTTCTTCGCTTCTGCTTCAGCAAGGAGCCATGCCGCACACGGTGTTAGAGCCGACTTGTGGCGCTGGCGCGTTCCTCGTCGCCGCAGGCGAGGCGTTTCCGAAAGCGCGTCTGGTTGGCCGGGATATCAATCCTGATTACGTGGCACAGGCTATGTCAGCCTTGGTTCAGTCGGGTGTGGCGAAGCGCGCATCGGTCGGCCAGCAAGATTTTTTTGCCCACGATTGGGAGGCGGAGCTGGCGGGCATTCGCGGCTCGCTGCTCGTGATGGGAAACCTACCGTGGGTGACGAACGCGACCGTCTCTGGTATGGGCGGGTCGAACCTGCCGGCGAAAGAGAATTTCCAGGGCTTCCGCGGCATTGAGGCGCGCACCGGCAAGTCAAACTTCGATATCTCGGAGTGGATGCTCATCCGGTTGGTCAGGGCACTGCGCGGGCGCGAGGCGACCATCGCAATACTCTGCAAGACGGCTACGGCTCGAAAGCTTCTGCGCTTTGCCTGGCGAAACGACGGCAGGATTGCCAGCGCCTCGCTCCACCGCATCGACGCGAAGAAGCACTTCGGCGCGTCCGTGGACGCCTGCTTGCTGCTCGCCCGCACTGGTGAAGTCGGGCCGGTAGAGGCCGATGTTTTCGACGGCCTCACAGCAAAACGGCGCTCAACGACGATCGGCCTCGCTGGTCAGGATTTGGTTTCTGACATCCGCACTTATCGGCGGCTGAAGCATCTTGAGGGACTTTGCCCGTATCAGTGGCGTTCTGGCGTAAAGCACGACTGCGCTTCGGTAATGGAACTGCGGCCAGGCCGCGGGAAGGTACTCCGCAACAAGCTGGGCGAAGACGTCCGCATCGAGGCCGACTATCTGTTCCCGCTGCTGAAATGCTCGGACCTTGCGAACGCACGGATTGAACCAGAACGATATGTCTTGGTCACACAGCGCCGAGTCGGCGAAGACACCAGCCCTATCTCGAAGAACGCTCCGCGCACCTGGCGCTACCTCGACTCCCACCGTAAGCTGTTCGACGCTCGCAAGAGCTCCATTTACAGCAGCGGAGTTCCGTTCGCGCTCTTTGGTATCGGTGATTATTCCTTCGCGCCGTGGAAGGTTGCGGTGTCCGGCCTGCACCGAACACCACGTTTCGCCTGGGTCGGACCTGCGGACGGGAAACCCGTTATGTTCGACGATACCTGTTACTTCCTCCCGTTTGAGGCGGAGAGCGAGGCACGTGTCGTAGCTGAGATTCTCAACTCGCAGATTTGCCAGCAGTTCCTGGCATCCCTGACTTTCACGGACTCGAAGCGCCCCTTCACGGTGGAGTTGCTACAGCGGCTGAACATTCGCGCCATCGCGGAGGCGGCTGGTTTCGCCGACGATTGGAAGGCTTCACGGAATCGGGGCGTGCGTTATTCAGAACAGCCAGTTTCCATGCAAGCTGAGTTTGTGATGGAGCGCCCGACGAGGAAGGCATAACTGCTTCCCCGCGTGATGAATTTCCAAGCATTGATCAATGGTGAAGGGAATCGGTTCCTGATATTGATAACTGGAGCGGCGGCGGTCACTCTCCCGTCTTGGCCCGCATGGTGAGAGCCGATTAGCCCAGTGCGATCAACGCCATCATGAATTGCGGGGAGCGCCGCGCAGGCCATCTTCAAGGAGGATGCGGATCGAGCCCACGCTCCGCTTAATTTCAGATTGCAGAAGCCCAAAGGCGGATGCGGACAGCCGAAACTTCTAAACTCAGAAATGACGATTCCGCTGGCCGGATCCCTTTTCGCCCCGAGCCAGGCCGACCGAATGCGGTCATGCCGGACGAAGTCAACCCCTGGCGGGGTTACGAGCGAATTCGGGCTGGTTTTCGGCGGGGGCGGCAAGGAAAGCAGAAGGCAGAATGCAGAAGGTTTGCTGGCCGGAGGCGTGAGGCGGTTAACCGCTAATCTTCGCTAATAAACGCTAATGCCTCAGTCGCCGCAGTTCCGGAGGGCGTGAGGGGCAGATTAGCGGTAATTAGCGGTAAAATGAGCCCCCTCGGTCGCCGCAGTTCCTAGGGGCGGGAGGCGGAAATAAAGCTTGATCACAAGGGGGAAAAGGGGACAGCCTCAGTCGCCGCAGTCCCGGGGGGGCGTGAGGCGGCTGCCGGTTCTATCCACGCTCCCCACTCGGTTTCCGCCTCACTGGCCGCAGCTCCGGGGGCGGGAGGGGGAAAAGGCAGAAGGAAGAATGCAGAATGCAGAAGGGGGAACAGCCCAATTGCAGACTACGGAATGCCCGTCATCCGTAGCTGTGCGGAGGGTGGGAGAGGGGGGCAGGAAACGAAAGGGATGCGGTTGGCGAGACGCCAACGGGTGCGTCCGGGATGGTCGCGCTCCCACAACAGTTTGGGTTGCAACCGGTTAGGAAACGATTAAGAAATGGTTTGACGCTCCCAAAGCTTTGTGGTACATGTCCTACCGTGATGCGAACCATCCAAATGCAGAACACTCGATTGCGGAATGCGGAATGGGCAACTTATTCCGCCCTCACCCCCAGGAGAGGGTGTTGCGCGCGGCCACCGGCGGCGAGCAGGAAGGAAGAAGGAAGAATGCAGAATGAAGGCGCTGTGCGCGGCCAACCGAAGACTGGTGAGCTCGAACCGCCCTCATCCCGGCCCTCTCCCCCAGGAGAGGGAGAAGCCGGCGGAATGCGGAGAGCCGAGCCAATCAGGCGAAACAGTGGTTCAACCGGAGGCAACCGAGGCGAACCAAGGCCGATCAACCTCTTCGACCCAAATGGGACCTAATCCAGCCTAATCCAGGCTAATACAGGCTAATACAGGCTAATACAGCCTTAATTTTTTTGAAAAGGCCAGTCAAGATGACATGGGACGTTCAAAAGGAGCCAAGGGAGACAACCGAGGCGGACGAGGGGAATCAGGTCCGTCGATACAGGTCAATCAAGATGATCCGAGCAAATCCGACCAAATCCGATCAAATCAAACCAAATCCGACCAAAAAAACGGTCCAGCCCGGATCCAGGCGCAGGCCCTTGGATCAAAACTGGCGCGGACGAAACTCGATTTGGGTCGAGCTCGTTGGATGCAGACAAATGCCGAACGGATGAATGAGAACGCCAAAGACTTGAGCGATCGTAACACTTGTTTCATTTGTGACACTGCTGAACGCGGATTGGGATTAGAGGAAGAGCCTCTCTTATTCTCGCTTAATGGGAGAAAAAATGTCGAGCGGAGATGTTGAGCCTTTCCGCGGGACACCGAATGGAGGCGACCGGGAAGCCCGAAGGCTTTCAGGCCGCTCCCCAAATCAAGAGCGGTGTTGCGCGTGTGGAAGCATCCACGCTCGATCGGCGCACGACACCAAACCGCCACAAAATGAGAGGCGCACCGACGAAATTATCCAGGCGATTCCGGGATTTCTCGTTGACGCTTCAAGCTTCGCCGGTTACATCCAGCGCCTGACTTCGGGAACTGCAATTCGATAATTTGAACTATGGCTGTCAAAGTCGCAATTAACGGGTTCGGTCGCATCGGTCGGCTGGTCTTCCGCGCCATCGCCGAGCAAGGGTTGCTGGGCAAGGAGCTGGAAGTGGTGGCCGTCGGCGATATCGTCCCCGCCGACAATCTGGCTTATCTGCTCAAATATGATTCGACGCAGGGGCGTTTTGGCGGGCGGGTCGCATCGAAGAAATCGGCGCCGGACAAGCCCGAAGACGATCTGCTGGTCGTGAACGGCAGCGAAATCCAGGTCGTCAGCGCGAAGGACCCGGCCGGTCTGCCTTGGAAACAGCTCGGGGTGCAATTGGTCGTCGAATCGACCGGATTATTTATTGAGGCCGAGAAGGCCAAGGGGCATCTGGCGGCGGGAGCGAAAAAAGTTATCATCTCCGCGCCGGCCAAGAACGAGGACATCACCGTGGTGATGGGGGTGAACCACGAGAAGTACGACCCGGCCCGGCACCAGATCGTTTCCAACGCTTCCTGCACGACGAACTGCCTGGCCCCGCTGGTGCACGTGCTGCTCAAGGAGGGCTTCGGCATCGAGGAGGGGTTGATGACGACGATCCATGCTTATACCGCCACGCAAAAAACGGTGGACGGTCCGAGCCGGAAAGATTGGAAGGGCGGGCGGAGCGCGGCGATCAACATCATCCCGTCCACCACCGGCGCGGCCAGGGCGGTGGGATTGGTTTGCCCCGAAGTCAAAGGCAAGCTGACGGGCATGTCGTTTCGCGTGCCGACGCCGACGGTGTCGTGCGTCGATTTGACGGTGAGAACGACCCGGGACACCAGCTATGCGGAAATCTCCGCCGCCATGAAGAAAGCGAGTGAGACTTATCTCCGGGGCATTCTCGAATACACCGAAGACGAGGTAGTGAGCAGCGATTTTATTCACGAACGGGCCTCGTCGATTTATGACAAAGGCTCGGGCATCGAGTTGAACAAGCGGTTTTTCAAACTGGTCAGTTGGTACGACAACGAATGGGGCTATAGCAACCGGGTGGCGGACCTGTTGAAGTACATGATTCAGAAAGGGCTTTAGCTCTAACTTGACAACACGTGATGCGCATCATCCGCGGCACTGCGGCGGGAAGAATTCTCAAGGTTCCCAAAGGCTACGCGGTGCGCCCGACGCCGGACCTGGTGCGCCAGGCGATCTTCAACAGCCTCGGCGAACGGATTCTGGGAGCGCGCGTGCTGGAACTCTTCGGCGGCACGGGGGCGTTGAGCCTCGAATGTTTGAGTCGCGGCGCGGCGAGCGTCTGCTGCGTGGAACGAGACCGCGGCCACGCCCGGGTGATCGCGCAGAATCTGGAGATCACGCGCGCGCCGCGGGAGCTGTTTGACTTGCGCGTGCAGGATGCCTTCAGCGCCCTGCCGCATCTGGCCGCGACCGGGAGCCAGTTTGATCTGGTCTTCGCCGACCCGCCCTATGGCGAGAAGAATATCGGCCGCCGCTCCACCTCCTTCGCGCAGCAATTGCTCGATGATGCCAGCCTGCCGGCCGTCCTTGCGCCCGGCGGCCGGTTCATTCTCGGCCACACCAAGCGCGATACGTTGGAGCTGCCCGCGCCCTGGCGGGAAGAGAAACGACTCAAGCACGGCGATTCCGTGATGCGAGTTCTGACGAAGCAGTGACCGCGGGCCGAATCCACACGGAATTTTGAACCGCCCCTTGTGTGCAACCACGGTCTGGCTAAACTTCCCGCCATGAACTCTCCGACACACTTGCTTGGGCCTTTGCTGGCCATGTGGATCCTGGCCTCCGCCGCGCCGGCGCAAAAACCGGCTGATCCGCCGGCGCCCGATCCGGCCCGTTCCCAGCGCCTGCAGGAACTGGTGGACGCGGCGGTGCGCGCGACGCTCGAACAATTCGCCGCCCAGAACCTCCACACCAATCAACTGGCCGTCACGCTGATCGACCTGGGCAATCCGGGCCAACCGACACAGGCCAGTTATCGTGGTGAGGCGCCGATTTATCCGGCCAGCGTCGTCAAGCTCTTTTATCTCGCGGCCGCGCACCGGTGGCTGGAGGACGGAAAAATCAAGGAGACCGAGGAACTGCGCCGGGCCATCCGCGACATGATCGTCGAATCCTATAACGAAGCCACCCATTACGTGGTCGATCTGCTCACCGGCACCACGAGCGGGCCGGAGCTGCCGGCCGACGAAATGGACGCCTGGCGCGACAAGCGCAACGCCATCAATCGTTACTTTGCCTCGCTGGGCTACACCAATATCAACGCCAACCAAAAACCGTGGTGCGAAGGGCCGTATGGGCGCGAGCGGCTCTTCGTCGGAAAACAGTACGAGAATCGGAACCAGTTGACGACCGACGCCACCGCCCGGCTGTTGATGGAAATTGTCGAAGGCCGGGCGGTCTCTGCCGCCCGCAGCGCGCGAATGAAGCAACTGCTCGAACGCGACCCGTTTCGGAAAACCGAGGAACCCGATCGAGGTAATGACTACACCGGCTTGGCCCTGCGGGCCGGGGCCAAACTGTGGTCCAAGGCCGGTTGGACCGACACGGTGCGCCACGACGCCGCGTACGTCGAATTGCCGAACGGGGCGCGGTTTGTGCTGGTGACTTTCACCACCGGCCACAGCAAAGAGCGCGACATCATTCCGAGCGTGGCCCGGAAAATCATCGAGGGCCTGAGTGGCAAAAGTGGCAAATGATGACCGAGTTCCAGACCGCCGGCTACCGTTGGATCAGCGCCCAACCGGGTCGGCCGGTCCTTTGGGTGAGGATTTGTCTTGTTTTCGCCCGCGGGAGGTTCTCTGATTGCCCGCGTCCGTAAGCGAAAAGCGAAGCGAGCCGGGAACCGTCAGCAGGCGCCTTTCAGCGGTGGCGGTTTGAAATCTGAATCCAGGAACGACGCGCAACGCCCCGCCCAACGGTCCGATCACAGAACACAGAAGTTATGGCTACTAAATTATTCGTCGGCAACATCAACCACGACGCCACCGAAAACGATTTGCAAGATCACTTCGCCGTCGCCGGCACGGTCGTGTCGGTCGCCATCATTCAGGACCGGTCCACGGGCCGTTCGCGCGGCTTCGGCTTTGTCGAAATGAGCAGCCAGGAGGAGGCCAACAAAGCCATCGCCACCCTGCACAACAAGGAATTCCAAGGCCGCCAGTTGACGGTGAATGAAGCGCGCGCCCGCGACGATCGTCCGCCGGGTGGTTCGGGCGGCAGCCGCGGGGGCGGTCAGCGCGGGGGCGGCCGGGGGGACTATCGCGGACGGCGCTAACCGCCGGCGGAGCCAGCGCCAGAACCGGGCTGCGAATTCGAGGCCTGA
>WNGK01002364.1_pt2 | contig 55343 bp, 41 predicted proteins | sample 5400601 | NCBI WGS metagenome assembly WNGK01 (sample SAMN13153376, study PRJNA577476) | soil metagenome | isolation source: 60 cm soil or saprolite under Garry oak tree replicate 1 | place: USA:California | collected 2016-06-15 | reverse complement strand
GTAGATTGTGGGCGCGCCAGATATTGTTCACCGTGGACTTGCTGACGCCCTGGCTCTGCGCCATAGTTCGGCAACTCCAGTGCGTCATCCCCGCCGGTTTGGTTTGCAGGGTCGCATCCACGATGGCCGCGATCTTGTCGATTGGATACAGGGGTTTTCGTCCCCGGCCGGGAGCAATGTCCCACAAACCGTCCAATCCCTCGTCCGCAAAGCGCTTTCGCCACAGAATCACCGTATTGCGGTTCACCGAAAGCCGCTGGGCAATGGTGACATCCGATTCACCCGCAGCGGCGGCCAAGACGATACGGCAGCGCAAAGCCACCTGCTGTGGAGTACCGTGCGCTGCGGTCCACTGCTCCATCTTCTGCTGCTCTACGGCGGAAAGCGGACATGCTTTACCCATGTCCCAGGATAATGGGAACCCGTCACCGTGTCTAGTTATTTGTTGGACACAACACTAGCATTCCCTACGGTAACGGCTGTATTGATCTCCAAAATCTGAATATGCAAACTAGGGTGGCACAAAAAAAGGCTGGCGGGTTATGAAGTTCCCGTCAGCCCAAAGATTGCGAGCCCAAGTTCTCGGCCCAAGTCACTGTTTAGGTTACTTTGGTTACCTTGCGTTGCAAGGTGCCTCCGATAACAATACTGACGAACGTTGTGATCGGCGGCTGGTTAGTGGTTTACCTGCACCGGCTCAGCATCGAGGGTGGGCACACGGGTATCGAGCCTCCGTCCAAGGCGGGAACCTGAGGAACGGCGGCCATTACGTATGTGCCCACTAGTCCGATCATGAGGAGCGAAGTCCTGATTGCACGTTTCATGGGTCTTTCTCCTTTACCGCGATAGACTTCCTAATTGAGGTAAGCCCAGCGCGGGCCGAATTATAAGGCACTCGTCAAGCCTTCTGTGCAAAAACTTTCACCTTCGTCGCCTCCGTGCTGTTTTGCCGACCGCAATTCTCACAATTTACAGTGATTCCAGCCTTAAATACCTACAACAACTGCTGATCAGTGGAAGTCTTACTTCAGGTATCAGGGTGAGTTGTGCCATTCCGCAGGAACGAGTTACGAAAGCCGAAGGAGCTTTGCTGTTGGACGAATAGGGATCCTCTGTGGGGCCGCGCCGAGAGGCTAGGTTTTTGAAGTTATTCGAGGTGGAAGTGAAAAATCAAAACCGGCGACTCGGACTACTTCGCCTGCAACAGCAGAATTCGCTTGTGTTGCGCTCCCGCTTGAGGGCAGGGGCGCATTGACGGGGGTACGAGAGAGAGCTCGATCCACCATTCCTTCGAACATCGGGATCAAAGAATCCGCAGGAAGGGGGTGATGAATATCGGTTAGGCTTTGCTCCCAGCGTTGCGGTTGCAGGAGGGTGGCTGCAGCGTCCCGGGCCGGGCTCTTGACCAGCGCGTAGACAAACCAGGTAATCAGGGCGGAGTTGTAAGCGGCCATGTTGACCAAATCCATTGACGTATTTCCAAGATGTTGCCCCACCCACGACGCAATCAGCACCAGTTCCATCATGGCGTAACCGCCCAAGCCCAAGGCAATACCGAAGCTGTGCTGCTTGCAGTTTACTCCGAGGTAATGGGCAAAGAACAAAAGGAACAATACCATGCCGACCTGAATAATGCGGACGCAGCGCTGCGTGGTGAGAATGGCCAGCATCCAGGGCGCCATCTCGTGCGAGTTACTGGAAACCGAAACCACTCCCGCCACGAGCAGCATTACCAAACCCGCCCACTTGAACAGAACCGAGCCCAGATCCCGCAGCGTGTGGAAGGGCTTGAAAACATCGAGAAAGATTTCATGAATGATCTTGAACCCGAGAAATACGTTGATTGCGTTGCTGATCCAGTACAAGTAGAAGTAAGCCGAATAGTCATGCCTCAGGTAAGCGGGAAAGATGATGGCGAAGGACAGAATTTGTGTGACCACGTAGGCGAAGAAGTACATGAACTTGCGATGGAGGTTGCTCCGAAGCATGGCTATCGCGATCCCCGCTTGCAGAAGGGGATGAGCAATCCAAAGAACGTAGTACAGAATCTTGATCTTCTCGTCCATTGGGGGTAATCGCAACCGACGCGACATATCAGCCGGTGGAAGCAGCCGGCGTAGCGCTGCTTTCCGAGTAATCAGTACTTCTCCTTATAGAAGAAAACTAATCCTCTGGCGCCAGATGTTCAATGTACTGAGGTAACCATGGTAACGTTACCTTCTTGTCGACCCAGATTGAGATGGCGATGCCAGGGAAGAGGCAAAAGGTTGGGTAAAGAACGAAAAACCCAAGCTGGGAGGAGTGGGTGCACCTCTTCCCCAGAGGAAAGAGATGGCTCTACGCTCTATTTCGCTGGCCGAAGGCGGTTTGCGGATTGCTCCTGGATAAAGATGAAGTAGGAGGAGGAGTTCCACAACGCCGTGAGCAGGCTTCCCTTGGGGCGGGCCGTAAGGACGATATTATATTCGTCCGATTCACCCAGGGTCGAGATGTCAAGAATATCGAGCGACCGCTGTACGGGCGTGGCCGCCTCGGCGGTTTGGACCTTGGCGTGGGGCTCAATCACCGCCAATCGTGCAAGAAATTCGTGCACATCGGTGCCGCGGGGATAACCGGGGATCACGTAAGAAACGTCAGCGTCCTGGGTGGAGAAGTGCCAGGCCAGCGAGGCTGCCAGGTTTACCGCCCGGTCGTAGGCTTGCGACGAAATCGTTCCACTGGCGGGGTTGTCGAAAATCAGACGCAGCCTGCGCTCGTCCTCGCGGCTGAACTCGCGCACCTTCAGAGAGCCCGATTTCGCACTGGACTTCCAATCCACGTGGCGCGCCGAGTCCTCTGGCATGTATTCGCGAATTCGATAGAGATCGGAACCACGACCGCGCACATAGCTCTCCAGTTCACCATTGATGAGTGGGAGGATTTCGTAGAACTCGTCGGTGGGGTCAACCGGCGGGTAAACAACAATCTCCCGCCGCAGCGCAATATGCCGGGTCTTGGTAAGAAATGCAAAGGGAAAACGTGTGGCCAGACCGAAGCTGTCTTCACTGTAACGGCCGCGCCGATCGAAGTGCAATTCCAGATCGGCCGATAATTCCGAGCGCGTGGGCAGGTATGGAAAATAAGCCATGCCCTGGAAGATGCCGGGCGGCAGCGGAGCAACCCTCACGCGGCGCAGACGCCGGTCGGGCAGACGCACCCACGGCCGCTCCGTGGGCCGTTTTGATGGGAAAACGAATGTCGTCGGCTCCCATTTCCACTTCAAGAGCTGCTTCTTTTTTTCTCGGCGTGCAGGCACAACGCGAATGGAGAACGAGGGTAGAAAGCGTCGCGAATTTCGCAGCACGATCCGGCCCGGTACCGCGCGGCCTGCAAACAGATGCTGGGGAAGGCGCACATCCAGTTCTAATCCCCGCAACACCAGGACGGAAACGAAGCCCGAAACCAGGATGCCAGCCAGCATGGCGGCGACTACAATGTAGAGGAGGTTATTGCCCGTGTTCAGGGCGGCGACGCCAATCACCAGAGTGACTAGAACATACACCACGCCGGCGCGCGTCACCTCGAAATCAAAACTTTCGCGCAGACGCTCTACCGCCACTCGCCGGGCCAAATAAGGCACCGTGACCAGCCCGACCAAAGTGGCCAAGAGCAGGGAGATCGAAGCCAAAATGACCGTCGCCCAGAGGTTTCCTGCTTCGCGCGATACGGTGGAAAATAGCGCCGCGGCGAAGGCCAGCCCTAATCCCACCAGAGCAAGCAGAAACTTCGCCCACACTTCAGCGGCTGGGGAATGCAGCCATTCGAATACCGGGCCAGAACCAGAAGCATTGGACTTCAACGAATCTGCGTATGGAGATTGCACTGATCGCAGCCTAGCATCGTGGGGGACCAGGATCAATCAGCATTGAAGTGCAAACAACGCCTTCGTAACTGTGATGGGGGAGGCCGGCCAGTGAATCAAGTGGTCGCGTTAGCCTGATGTGGCGGGAATCAAGGAGTGGCCCTCCCTGAAACAGGCGAATGGCTTTACGCTCCAACTTCATTGTCAGTATTCCGCCAGTTCCTTCATGGCGCGGAACAGATCGTTTGTCTGCGGCAGGATGGCGTCTTCGAGAATTGGCTGATAGGCCACAAACGTGTCCTGGGCGGCTATGCGGCGAACAGGGGCATCGAGATGCTGAAACAATTGATCCGCGATACGCGCGGCGATCTCTGCACCGTAGCCCCAGCTTAGAGTGTCTTCGTAGGCCACCAGCACGCGGTTGGTCTTCGAAACAGAAGCCGCGATAGCTTCCCAATCAAACGGATTCAAGCTGCGCAAGTCAATGAGCTCGACGTGCACGCCGTGTTCGCGCTCGATCTTCTGTGCCGCCTGCAGCGCCCGGGGCACGACCGCGCCGTAAGTGATGACGGTGAGGTCGGTGCCCGGATTCACGATCTTGGCCTTGCCGAAGGGGATCGTGTAATCCGGCCCAGGATATGCGGCCCGACCGTAGTTCTCGCGGTACAAGCGCTTATGCTCGAGGAACAGCACAGGATCGTCGCAACGGATCGCGGTTCTGAGTAGTCCTGCTGCATCGAGAGCGTTCGATGGGAAGACAACTCTCAGTCCTGGGATGTGCGCGAAAATACTTTCTCCGCACTGCGAGTGATATATTGCGCCGCCAGTAAGGTATCCGCCGATGGCCACGCGAATCACGCAGGGCGCGCAGAACCCGTTGTTCGAGCGCCAACGAATCACCGGCAACTCGTCGCGCAACTGCATCATCGCCGGCCAAATGTAATCGAAGAATTGGATTTCTACCACGGGCTTGAGTCCGCGCGTGGCCAACCCCGTCGCTCGGCCCACAATGGCGGCCTCGGCTAGGGGCGAATTGAACACGCGGTCGGCCCCGAACTCCCACTGCAAGCCGAAGGTCAGCTTGAAGACTCCGCCCTTCCCTTTCACCAGCTTGCGCTTCAAATATTCTTCACGGCTGCAGTCGGCTACGTCTTCGCCAAAGATCACGATGCGCTCATCGCGCTTCATCTCGTCGCGCAGGGTGGCGTTGATCAGATCGGCCATCGTCTTCGCCGCCGGTTTCTTGCCTTCAGCGTCGACCGGAACGGGAACTGGCTGGGTCTCGAATGTGGCCGATGTCGGATCAATATCCGGCGAATATACAAAGTCTTTTACGGTCTCTGGAGCCGGAGGCAAGGCGCCGAGCGCTAGGTCTACGGCCTCTTGCAATTCGTCATCCACCTGCTTCTCGAGCTGAGTGATTCCCTTTTCGTCGAGAATTCCTTCGCGCAGCAGAAACATTTGTGTACGCGAAACCGGGTCTCGTGCCGCGTCACGTTCCCGCTCGGTTTCAGGACGGTAAAGCCTTTCGTCGTCGGAGAGCGAGTGAGAATACGGACGGATCACGTGCGCGTGCACGAACGACGGGCCGTGGCCTTCGCGGCAATATTTCGCGGCGCGCTGAAACGCCGCGTAGCTTGCGACAGGATCCGTGCCATCGACTTCTTCAAAGTGAAAGTCCGGAAAACCAGAAACCAGCCGTGAAATACTTCCCCCTGCGGTCTGCGCCTCCACTGGCACGGAGATCGCGTAGCCGTTGTCCTCGACACAGAAGATAAGTGGCAGCTTGCCGATCGCGGCGGCGTTCATCGCCTCCCAGAACTCGCCTTCGCTGGTGGTACCGTCCCCAAGCGAGACGTAGGTGACTTCATCACCGTGGAAGGTCACATTCTTGAATTGACGATAGTCAGGCGCCCCAGCATTTGCGCTGGGGCGCTCTGCGGCCTTGGGGTGACGAGCGAGATAACGTCCAGCTTCGGCGCATCCTACGGCCTGAAGAATCTGTGAACCGGTGGGCGAAGACTGAGTGACAACATTCAGCCGCACATAGCTCCAGTGCGAGGGCATTTGCCGCCCACCCGAGCTAGGATCGTCTGCCGCTCCCACTCCCTGCAGAAACATTTCGTAGGGTTTGGCTCCGAGCGCCAGGCAAAGCGCTCGGTCGCGATAATAGGGATAGAACCAATCATAGCCCGGCTTGAGCACCAGTCCCGCAGCGGTGCCGATGGCTTCGTGTCCTGCTCCTGACATCTGGAAGTAGATTTTTTGTTGCCGCTTAAGAAGGATCTCCCGGTCGTCGATTTTCCGGGAGGTGTACATGATGCGGTAGGCCTCGATCAGTTTTTCGCGCGTAAGGCCTTCATGATCCTTGCCTTTTCTTGCGCGGTCTGCCGTGATGGCCAGCTTGGGGTCGGTTTTCGTCGTCGCCATCCGATTCCTTACGTCACTTAGATTCGGCTCGTTTAGATTCGATTGCCAAGCCTTCCGTCCACCCCACGGGCGAAACTACAGGCTGCATTGTAAATGCTGACCGGCGGTTGGGAACATACTGGAGTTCAATGTTGCAACTCAGCCGGATAAAATCTAACCCTGATCGGCGAACAGCTCCGCCAGGAGTTGCTTGCGATGCAGGCTGAATACCTAAGAGTGCGAGGAACTTGGGGCCTCGGGGGAGCTTGGCGAAGGCTACGTTCCTAGGATGCATGTCGTTTCCATTAAGAATGCGGCACGTCTACGGCAACCGATCGAACAGCATGAGTGGCAACAGAGGCTTGTGGCCAGAGGTTGGCGCCGCCCCGCCTCTCAGGCGGCCCGGTAAATGGGATGAACTACTGGTTTGGCTACTACAGGAAACACCCTAGAGAGACCCCCCCCGCTATTGTGTTACGAATTTGGAAAGAACCTGTACGTTGGGGGGTTGCGCCTTTAGTCCGAAATGCTAAGTTTGGCGTCGAAGGCAATCACGACATCTCTGCTGCTGAGCACTTCTCGACACCCTTCCTCCCCCCGAAGCGGTATTGTCCAATTGTCGAGGTCCCCTTTCACTTATTTGCACATCGGAAAAACGGAATAAGAAATAATAATAATGAAGAGCTAGTTTCGCAAGACTCAACCTTCCTCGTCCCCGGAGACGATGACCATGAAAAGAAATAGCACGAACGCGACTGCCGCGGTTGCCAATGGCGAGCCCAACGTGCCCGTGGAGGGCAAACCGATTGCCGAGGCCAAGGCGCCGGTGAAGAACAACGGGAATTCTGGTGGGGAACCTGTTTCCGTCGATCTCAGCGTGATCCTCGGAGCCCTCAACACTATGCGCGATGGAGATTTTTCTGTGCGCCTCCCGGTGTCCTGGACCGGGCTCGCGGGAAAAGTGGCAGACACGTTTAACGAAATCGTGGCCGCCAACCAGCAAATGGCGAAGGAATTGAAGCGCGTCGGGCAAGTGGTCGGCAAAGAAGGAAGAACGCGAGAGCGCACACGATTTCAGGAATCACGCGGCGCGTGGGGCGAGATGGGAGTCTCGGTTAACACGCTGGTAGAAGATCTTCTCCGGCCGACCGCGGAAGTTACTCGCGCCATCGCGGCCGTGGCGCAGGGCAATTTGACGCAGACCGTGCGACTGGACGTTGATGGCCGCCCGCTTGAAGGCGAGTTCTTGCGCTCGGCCAGCATCGTCAACACCATGATTCAGCAGCTCGGCGTATTCACCGCTGAGGTAACCCGCGTTGCGCGCGAGGTCGGAACCGACGGCAAACTCGGTGGCCAGGCGTTGGTCCCCGGCGTAGCTGGTACGTGGAAGGATCTCACTGACTCCGTAAACTCTATGGCCAGTAACCTCACCGGCCAGGTTCGTAACATCGCCGAAGTGGCGACCGCTGTGGCCAGCGGCGATCTTTCCCGCAAAATCACGGTTGACGTACGCGGCGAAATTCTTCAGCTCAAAGAAGCTATCAACAGCATGGTGGACCAGTTACGGTCCTTTGCTTCCGAAGTAACGCGCGTAGCTCGTGAGGTGGGTACTGACGGCAAGCTTGGTGGTCAGGCTGTTGTGGTGGGCGTGGCCGGTACCTGGAAAGACCTCACGGACTCCGTCAACGCCATGGCGGGAAACTTAACGGCTCAAGTCCGTAACATCGCCGAAGTGACTACCGCCGTGGCTCGGGGCGATTTGTCGCGCAAGATCACGGTGGACGTGAAAGGGGAAATTCTCGAACTCAAAGACACCATCAACACCATGGTGGACCAGCTCAACGCCTTCGCTGGCGAAGTAACGCGCGTGGCCCGCGAAGTCGGCACCGAAGGAAAGCTCGGCGGACAAGCGCAAGTTCCCGGCGTCGGCGGCACCTGGAAAGATCTCACCGACAACGTGAACTTCATGGCCAGCAACCTGACTGGCCAGGTGCGAAACATCGCCGAAGTGGCAACGGCCATCGCGAATGGCGATCTTTCCCGCAAGATTACGGTCGACGTGCGCGGCGAAATCTTGCAGCTCAAAGAGACGCTCAACACGATGGTCGATCAGCTCAACCGCTTCGCCGGTGAAGTTACGCGAGTGGCCCGCGAAGTGGGTACCGAAGGCCGCCTGGGCGGACAAGCCAACGTCCCCGGCGTGGCAGGAACCTGGAAGGATCTCACCGACTCCGTCAACTCCATGGCCGGAAACCTCACCGGTCAGGTGCGAAACATCGCTGAAGTGACCACTGCGGTGGCTCGTGGCGATTTGTCGCGCACGATCACGGTGGACGTGAAAGGGGAAATTCTCGAACTCAAGAATACGATCAACACCATGGTGGACCAGCTTAACGGGTTCGCCGGCGAAGTAACCCGTGTGGCCCGCGAAGTCGGTACCGAAGGCAAGCTAGGCGGCCAGGCGCAGGTGCCCGGCGTGGCCGGCACGTGGAAGGATCTCACCGATAACGTGAACTTCATGGCCAGCAACCTGACTGGTCAAGTTCGAAATATTGCCGAAGTGGCGACGGCCGTGGCTCGCGGCGATTTGTCGCGCAAGATCACGGTCGACGTGAAGGGCGAAATTCTCGAGCTCAAGGACACTCTGAACACGATGGTGGACCAGTTGCGTTCTTTCGCATCGGAAGTAACGCGCGTGGCCCGCGAAGTCGGTACTGACGGAAAGCTGGGCGGCCAGGCGCAGGTGCCCGGTGTTGGTGGAACCTGGAAAGATCTCACCGACTCCGTCAACTCCATGGCCAGCAACTTGACTGGCCAGGTTCGGAATATCGCAGAAGTATCCACGGCCATTGCCAGCGGCGACTTGTCGAAGAAAATCACCGTGAACGTCAGCGGTGAAATTCTCTTGCTCAAGGAAACCATCAACACGATGGTCGATCAGCTCAACGCGTTCGCCGGTGAGGTAACGCGCGTGGCCCGCGAAGTCGGTAGCGAAGGCAGGCTCGGCGGACAGGCTCACGTTCCCGGCGTCGCCGGAACCTGGAAAGATCTCACCGACTCAGTGAACTCCATGGCCGGAAACCTCACCGGCCAGGTCCGTAACATCGCCGAAGTGACTACGGCCGTGGCTCGCGGCGATCTGTCTCGCAAGATCACGGTCGACGTGAAGGGAGAAATTCTCGAACTCAAGAACACCATCAACACGATGGTGGACCAACTCAACGCGTTCGCCGGGGAGGTAACCCGTGTGGCCCGCGAAGTCGGTACTGACGGAAAACTCGGCGGACAGGCCCAGGTGCCAGGAGTGGCCGGCACGTGGAAGGATCTTACCGACAACGTCAACTTCATGGCCAGCAACCTGACTGGTCAGGTGCGAAACATTGCCGAAGTCGCTACCGCCATCGCGAACGGCGACCTCTCCAAGAAAATCACCGTAGACGTGCGCGGCGAAATCTTGCAGCTCAAAGAAACGCTGAACACGATGGTCGAACAGTTGCGGTCGTTCGCTGCTGAAGTGACCCGCGTAGCCCGCGAAGTGGGTAGCGAAGGGCGGCTCGGTGGACAGGCCAACGTCCCCGGCGTCGCCGGAACCTGGAAAGATCTTACCGACTCAGTGAACGCCATGGCCGGAAATCTTACCGGTCAGGTGCGTAACATCGCCGAAGTGACTACGGCCGTGGCTCGCGGCGATCTGTCTCGCAAAATCACGGTAGACGTGAAGGGAGAAATTCTCGAGCTCAAGAATACCATCAATACGATGGTGGACCAACTCAACGCCTTCGCGGCTGAAGTAACCCGCGTGGCCCGCGAGGTCGGCACCGACGGCAAGCTCGGCGGCCAGGCGCAAGTGCCCGGCGTCGCCGGCACGTGGAAGGATCTCACAGACAACGTAAACGTAATGGCTGCCAACCTGACCGAACAGGTACGCGGCATCGTGAAAGTCGTGACCGCCGTTGCCAACGGCGAGCTGACTCAGAAACTGACGGTGAACGCCAAGGGGGAAGTCGCAGCCCTGGCCGAAACCATCAACAACATGACCGGCACGCTTGCTACTTTCGCCGATCAGGTTACGACCGTCGCACGCGAGGTCGGTGTGGAAGGACGTCTGGGTGGCCAGGCCAACGTGCCCGGAGCCGCCGGTACCTGGAAGGATCTCACCGGCAACGTAAACCTGCTGGCCGACAACCTGACCAACCAGGTGCGCGCGATTGCCGAAGTCGCGACGGCGGTGACCAAAGGTGACCTGACCCGCTCCATTCAAGTGGAAGCCAGCGGTGAAGTCGCGGAACTCAAAGACAACATCAACACCATGATCGACAATCTGCGCCTCACCACTGATCGCAACACGGAGCAGGACTGGCTCAAAACTAACCTGGCCCGCTTCACTGGCATGTTGCAGGGCCAACGCGATCTGACGACGGTGGGACGGATGTTGCTGTCAGAACTAGCTCCCCTGGTCAACGCGCAGCAGGGCGTGATCTACCAAATGGAAAGCGACGAATCGGCGGAGATGGTTCTGCTGTCGGCTTTTGCAGGCGATGGAGAAGTCGGACATCTGCGGCGTTTGAAGATTGGAGAGGGTCTGGTCGGACAGTGTGCGGCGGAAAAGCGGCGGATGCTGATCACCGATCTGCCGCCGAACACCATCGCCGTCCGCTCCGGCTTGTTCCAGGCCGTACCGAGAAATGTGATCGTGTTGCCCGTTCTGTTTGAAGATCGGGTAAAGGCGGTGATCGAACTGGCATCGTTGGGCGCCTTCACTGCCTCCCAGTTGGCGTTCCTTGAACAATTGACGGCCAGCATTGGTATCGTGCTCAACAGTATCGAGGCCACAATGCAGACGGAAGGCTTGCTGAAACAGTCTCAGCAATTAGCCACCGAGCTGCAAACCCAGCAAAAAGAACTGCAGCAGACCAACGAGCAGCTAGCCCAGAAAGCTCAGCAGCTCGCCGAACAGAACGTTGAAGTGGAACGCAAGAACCAGGAAATCGAACAGGCACGCCGGGCGCTGGAGGACAAAGCCAAAGAACTGGCGCTGACTTCGAAATACAAATCCGAATTCCTGGCCAATATGTCTCACGAGCTGCGTACGCCGCTGAACAGCATCCTGGTTCTAGGGCAGCAGCTGAGCGATAACCCGGATCTGAACCTGACGCCCAAACAAGTTGAGTTCGCCCGCACCATTCATGCGGCCGGAACCGACTTATTGAACTTGATCACCGACATTCTCGACTTGTCGAAGATCGAATCCGGCACAGTTTCCGTCGAAGCCGAAGAAGTCTTCTTCGGCAACCTACTCGATATGGTGGCCCGGCCATTCCGGCACGAGGCTGACAACCGGCAAATCAACTTCGAGGTGCAGTCGGATCCTCACCTTTCCCGCAGTCTGGTTACCGACTCCAAGCGCTTGCAGCAGGTCTTGAAGAATCTGCTTTCGAACGCTTTCAAGTTCACCGAAGAGGGCGGCGTGAAACTCTCCGTGTCTCAGGCCAAAAGCGGATGGAGCGAGGAACATCCCGTCCTCGCGAAAGCGGCGTCGGTGGTAGCCTTCGAGGTCAGCGACTCTGGTATTGGTATTGCTCCGGAGAAGCAGCGCATCATCTTCGAGGCCTTCCAGCAAGCCGACGCCGGCACCAGCCGCAAATACGGCGGCACCGGCCTGGGATTGGCAATCAGCCGCGAGTTGGCAAGCTTGCTGGGCGGTGAAATTCAGTTGCGCAGCACTCCTGGCAAGGGCAGCACGTTCACCCTTTACCTGCCGCAAACATACGTGGGCCCCTCCAGCTCTACCGTGCCGGCGGCAGATCGCAGATCCTCAATTTCTTCTTCACAGCTTGAATTGGCCGCTGCCAAGGCGGCGGAAATGCCGATGGAAAAGATCCCTGACGACCGGGAGAATCTCCAGCCGGACGATGCCGTCTTGCTGATCGTGGAAGACGACCCGCACTATGCTCGTGTGTTGTGTGATCTGTCGCGCGACAAAGGATTCAAAGTCCTCGTCGCTACCCGCGGAGCGGAGGCGCTGGCGCTCGCTCGCGAGTATCATCCCACCGCAATATCACTGGACGTTTTCTTGCCGGACATGCTGGGCTGGACCGTGCTCAACCATCTGAAGCAGGACGCGGCCACACGGCATATCCCGGTACAAATGCTGACCTTGGATGAGGACCGACAACACGGCCTGGCACGTGGAGCGTTTGCATTTGTGACCAAGCCCAGCACTCCACAGGGTTTGGACGCGGCACTGTCCCGTATCCGGGAGTATTCGACGCCACGGCGCAAGAAGTTGCTGGTTGTCGAGGATAATCCGGTCGAGCAGTTCAGCATCAAGGAATTGCTCGGATATGACGACATCGACACCGAGATCGTTTCCACTGGCCAGGAGGCACTGGCCGCCGTTAACGGTCAACGTTTCGACTGCGTGGTGCTTGATTTGCGTCTGCCCGATATGTCAGGCTTTGACGTCCTCGAGCGGCTCCGCGATACACCGTCCCTGAGCGACCTGCCGGTCGTTGTGTTTACCGGCAAGGAATTGACGCCTGAGGAGGACGCTCGACTGCATACGCTGGCACGCAGCGTCGTGGTGAAGGGCGTCGAATCTCCGGAGCGGCTGATGGATGAAACGGCGCTGTTCCTGCACCGCGTGGTCGCCGACCTTCCGCCCGAGAAGCAGAAGATGATCGACCGGCTGCATCGTTCGGATGAAGCCCTGGCGGGGAAGAAAGTGCTGGTGGTCGATGACGACGTACGAAACATCTTCGCGCTCAGCAGCGTGCTGGAGCGTCGTGGAATGATTGTGCTGACCGCGGGAACTGGCCGGGAAGCGATCGCCACGATAGAATCCACTCCAGATGTCTCGATTGTATTGATGGACATCATGATGCCCGAGATGGACGGTTATGCCACGATGCAAATGATCCGCCAGAATCCTTCATTCCGGAGACTGCCGATCGTTGCCTTGACGGCAAAAGCCATGAAAGGGGATCGCGAGAAGTGTCTGGAGGCGGGAGCCTCTGAGTACCTGGCGAAGCCAGTTAACACCGACCAATTGCTTTCCGCGTTGCGTATGTGGTTGCACAGATAGCGGCATGAATGATTTAGGGATGGGGAATCTTTGGGGGACGCTCCATGCCAAACACACCACAACCTATGAAGGACAGAGTCAACATATTGATGGTGGACGATCAGCCCGCCAAGCTGCTCAGTTATGAAGTCATGTTGGGCGAACTCGATGAGAATTTGATCAAAGCCAGTTCGGCGAAAGAGGCCCTGGAGTTATTGCTGAAGAACGACGTCGCGGTCGTGCTCATGGACGTGAGCATGCCTGAGGTTGACGGTTTCGAATTGGCGAACATGATTCGCCAGCATCCCCGCTTTCAGAAGACGGCGATCATTTTTATTTCCGCCGTGCACCTCACCGACGTTGACCGGCTCAAGGGATACCAACAGGGCGCCGTGGATTACATCTCCGTACCGGTTATTCCCGAACTTCTGCGCGCCAAGGTCAGCGTCTTTTCCGAGCTACATCGCAAAACCCGGCAGCTCCAAACCTTGAATCGTGAACTGGAACGCCGCGTTGAAGAGCGAACGGAGGAATTAGAGACGAGAAGTCAAACGCTGCAGCAGCTCAACCGCGAGCTGGCGCGCAAGAATCAGGAACTCGACGCCATCGTTCACACTGCGCCAGACATTATTTTCAGCCGGCAGGCGGACGGCTCCAGGGATTACATCAGTGATCGATTCTACGATTACACCGGAGCTGACTCAAGGTCGGTCAATGGCTTTGAGTGGCTGGACTGTGTGCATCCAGATGACAAGGAATACGCCATGGCGCACTGGCTGCGTTCCGTCGAATCGGGAGCTAACTACGAGGCCGAATATCGCATTCGCTCGCGCGATGGCGCCTATCGTTGGTTTCGCGCTCGCGCCTTGCCGATTCGCGACCTGAAGGGAGGGATCGTCAAGTGGTACGGCACTTGTTCCGACATCCACGACAGCAAGATGCTGGAACAATCGATTCGCGACAGCGCGGCAGAACTGGAGAAGATGGTCGACGAAAGAACCGCCGAGTTGCGCCGGCTTTCTGTCCGCCTGTTGTCGATGCAGGACGAGGAGCGGCGACGCATCGCGCGCGACCTGCACGATGGGTTGGGACAGGAGCTTGCCGTGGCCAAGATGGTCTTGGGCAAATCGCTTGGGCCAAACTCGACGCCAGCGGAAAGGCCGGTGGCCGACGAAGCCAGCGAAATCATTGATCGCGCCATCCAACAGGTACGCAGCATGTCTCACCTCTTGCATCCCCCCTTGCTGGACGAAGTTGGACTGCTTTCCGCGCTTTCCTGGTACATGGACGGACTGACTAAGCGCAGTGGCATCGAGACTTCATTCGAGGTCCAGCCTGACTTCCCGCGGCTTGCGCCAGAACTGGAGACCGCAATCTTCCGCATCGTTCAGGAAGCGCTCACCAATGTCTTCAAGCATTCGGAAGCGCGCAAGGTCTGGATCAATCTCAGCCGGCGAGACGGTCAGATGATCGTTTCGGTGCGGGATGATGGCAAGGGAATCAAGAAACGGACAGCAGACCTGCAGCCCGACAGTATTGGCATTGGCCTTGGGGGAATGCGGCAACGAGCCAAGGAATTTGGCGGAGAGTTGCGGCTTTCGAATACTCAACCGGGCACGCTGGTGGAGCTCGTGATTCCCGCCGGCAGATCGGTTTCCGAGAAAACTCCCACTCCGGCCTGATAAAACGAAACCAGCGGCCGCCTGCGACCTGCCCCATTAGCCGCATGACTCTCATTGCTTCCGGATGCGCTACGCTGGGGCACACGCAGGCGCTGAAGACCTCAAAGCGATCAGCGGCACGGCGTGACGCGACAGTGTCTCGGCCATTGGCTGCGCGCTGAATTTCACGTGGGGAGAATCAACTCCCGCTACTCTGCAGCGGCTCCTCTCGTCATTTCCGTATTTCTGTCGTGGACGGCCCGAATCGCGTGGCGTTACCGAACCAACGAAAGAGCAGGGTAGCGGCAATCGCCCCAGTCAGTTGCGCAACCATGAAGCCGGGAGCGTCAGCAGGACGAATCCCGGCAAAGGTGTCGCTGGCAGCGCGGGCCAGTGTAACCGCGGGATTGGCAAATGAAGTCGAAGCCGTGAACCAATACGTCGCAGTGATATAAGCTCCCGCGGCCAAGGCGACTGCTGTGGGCCGCGTGCGAGAGCATCCTCAAATGACCGAGAGCAATCCGAAGGTAGCGAGGAACTCGCTCCGCAACTGGGCCCCCCACTCCGCGCGTGAAGGGACAAGGAGAACAGCGGCAGCCCGAACATGATGTGCGCCTCGCCCACTCCACGGAAAGCACCGGCGATCTGAGCAACAATATAGGCGGGCGCTTCGCGCCAGGCGATTCCACCCCGTGCGGCATCGGCGATGGTGACGGCGGGGTTGAAGTGGGCGCCGGAGATGGTAGCAAAGGTTAGAATCAAAGCCACTAACGCTGCGCCGGTGGCCAACGTGTTCGCCAGCAGCACGATCGCAAGGTTGCCGCTTGCCAGGCGTTCAGCCATGATTCCGGACCCGACTACCGCAGCAAGAAGGAACGCAGTTCCGAGAAACTCCGCCACAACCCGGGCGCTCGGATTGAAGTTCATTTATGTCCAATCTTCTCGACTTCCCTCTTCAGTGAAAGACTGTCGAGACTGGCGAACGGGAGCCCGAGGAATACGCTAATGCGTCTTTCAAGGTGAAAGAAAGCCTCGCGGTAAGCTTCCTCCACCTTCTCTTCAGTCCCCCGCACTGCAGCAGGATCGCAGATGCCCCAATGTGCCGTTACAGGGCGACCGGGCCAAACCGGGCAAACCTCTTTGGCGGCGTTGTCGCATACGGTAAGAATGAAATCGAGCTGGGGAGCACCTTCGCCCGCAAACTCGTCCCAGCTCTTGCTTCGCAGGCCACGGGTCGAAAGATGGACTCGTTCCAACTGCCGTAACGCCTCAGGCCGAACCGCTCCGGTGGGATGACTCCCGGCACTGTGGGCATTGAAGCTGGGCTTACCTTTGGAATTCAGGATTGCTTCAGCCATGATGGAGCGCGCTGAATTTCCCGTACACAGAAACAAAACATTGCGGACGCCTTGCATAGCTAATAGCCTTGGCTCGCGTTAGCCGCAGCAGGTCGGACCGCAGCACGTCTGCTGTTGGAGTTTCGGTTTCACGGCGCGGACGAATGCACTCATGAATTTTCCATCCACTTGGGGAGCGAGAGCGTCAACATCGATTCCCTGCCCTGTGAGGAATTCGCGAGCGTCTTCCGTGCAATAGATGCGGGTAGGTTCGAGGTCGATCTGTTCAAATCCAGCGGCTCCGAGCTTACCGCGATATTCGTTCTCCTCCAGCGCTCCGGCGATACAACCGACCCAGGCGAGTACGCTCTGGCGAAGCTCAGGCAGCATTTCGCCGCGCGTGACTACGTCGGAAACCGCGAAGCGCCCCCCGGGTTTGAGCACGCGAAAGGCTTGGCGCAGAACCCGATCTTTATCCGCGGAGAGATTGATGACGCAGTTGGAGATGATCACGTCCACAGAGTTGTCGGGCAGCGGAATATGCTCAATTTCGCCTTTCAGGAACTCAACGTTGTCCAACCCCGCTTTGCGCTTGTTTTCGTTGGCCAGGGCAAGCATTTCATCAGTCATGTCAAGCCCGTACGCTTTGCCTGTGGGCCCGACACGCTTCGCGCTGAGCAGTACGTCGATGCCGCCGCCGGAGCCAAGATCGAGCCAGCAACGCTTCTTCTGGAATCTGAGTGGCCTCTAGCGCATCATAAAGATTGGAAGTGATGGGATCGCCACAACCGCCACCGGAAAACGCGCCGCAGCAGGAGCTACCCCCCGACTTCACGCGGAGCGCGGCCTCGCCATACTTTTGCTTCACGACTTCTTTGATATCTCTGACGCCGTCCTTCATCTCGGTGGTGCTCATGCGCAGTCCTCCTACTTACAGATTTGAATGATCGCTTCCGGTTTAAGTGCCTTGTTCCGCGTACAGCACTCGGCATACAAGAACCGCAACAACTCCTGGAGCGCTTCGGTGTCAGCGGTGTAGCGCAGAAAAGTACCTTGCCGCTCGATTTCGACCAAGCCCTCGGTCTTCAGCTTCTCCAAATGGTGAGACAGGGTCGAATTCGGGATGTCGAGCTCGCCCTGAATATCTCCGACGACCAGCCCTTCCGGATGCGCCGAGAGTAACAATTGCATGATGCGCAAACGGGGCTCGGTTCCCATGGCCGAGAACATGTCGGCGTACTTGGCAATACGTTCGCTGTTCTTGCCCGTAGCCTGGATCACTGCCATATTTCGATAATACTAGAAATATAGGATGATGTCAATGGCGAAGTGCGATTGCGAGTGCTGAGTGCTAACTTGACGCCGCTCCCCTTCCCGCCAATCGTTTATCCTGAGGGTAGATGATTCACCGCCAGCGTCCATTCGATCCGCACTCGATCAGACTTGTCATCTTCGATCTCGACGGCACGCTCATCGATTCCCGCCTCGACCTCGTTCATTCGGTCAATGCGGCGCTGCGCCATATTGAGCGGCCCGAGTTGCCGGGAGACGTCATCGCCAGCTATGTCGGCGATGGTGCACCCCTCCTGATTCAGCGAGCCTTGGGGGCGGAAGCCAGTGACGAAGCGCTCGTCCGCAAGGGATTAGAGTTTTTTCTGGCCTACTACCGCGAGCACAAGCTGGACTACACGCAGGTTTACGACGGGCTAGTGAATGTGTTGACTTCGATTCGGCAATCGGTGAATGGCACGCCGCGCAAAATGGCGGTGCTCACCAATAAACCCGTGCATCCATCGCGGGCTATCGTTGATGCGTTAGGGCTGGCTCCGCTGTTCACGCAAGTTTATGGCGGCAATAGTTTCGCCACGAAGAAGCCTGATCCTGAGGGAGCGCGAAAACTGTTGGAAGAACATGGCGTAGCGCCGGAGCACACAGCGATGATCGGCGATTCACATGTCGATATCCGCACCGGTCGCAACGCCGGGTTGTGGACGGTGGGCGTGACCTATGGGTTCGCTCCGCACACCCTGGAGGAGCCTGTTCCTGACATCGTTGTAGATACGCCTCAGGAGTTGTCTGAGATCTTTAGGGCGGGCGAGACGGGAAAATGACGGGCTCAAGCAAAGCGCGAAATCGGCACCCCGGAAGAAGTCCAACGTTCGGCACTATGTCATCATCCGCTCCCTGCTCGCCGTAAAGGATGTCCATAGCGATACCTGAAAACCTACTTTCGGCGAAGGGAGAGGTCTGCGTTACACTCAGGCAGCAGACCCATGAACTCTAATGGCTTCGCATTGACCACCGGTTTTAGCGCGAAAGAGTTGCGCAAGTTGCGCAGCATGAAAGATGCTCATGGCATTCAGAAGTTTCTCGATGCCCTACCTTATCACCTGGAAGATACGGCATGGTCGCCGCGCCGTGTGCTCGCCGAGGAAACAGCCCATTGCCTCGAAGGCGCCATCTTTGCCGCTGCGGCGTTGCGCGCGAATGGATATCCTCCGCTGCTGCTGGACTTCGAAGCCGAAAATGATACTGACCACGTCATCGCCATCTACCAGCGGGATGGGGGCTGGGGCGCAGTCGCGAAATCGAATTTCACCGGTTGCCGCTATCGCGAGCCGGTATACCGAACGCTTCGAGAACTGGCCTTGAGTTATTTCAACATCTATTGCAACTTGCGGCGCGAGCGCACGCTGCGACGTTTTTCGGATCCGGTGAACCTGAAGCGTTTCGACCGTCAGCAGTGGATGACGACCGACAAGCCGGTGTGGTTCATCGTGTACCACTTGTTCGACATAAAGCACTACCCGCTGCTGACTCCGACGATGGAGAAAAAGCTGCATCGTGTGGACGAGCGCTTGTTCCAGGGAGAATGTTGCGGGAGGGCGGTTAAGTCGAGAAGGTAGCCCCGTCGTAGAGATGGCAATTCTGCGCGGGACGATCAGCAAATGCGAATCGTCCCGCGGATCACCCTCCGAAAGTTGCTACTGGAACGCGATTACGCCGAACGTTCCTGCCAAGTTATTGTCGGGACCGGCAGTGAAGAAAAGCTGGTTGCTCGAGCCATTGTCTGCTGTTCCCCCACCAAATTCAATTCCCCAAAGCTGGTCGATGTGAATCGCTTTGCCATTGGCGTCCTTGATGGTGCCCACGAACTCCCCCGTTATGCTGTTGAAGGCGTTGATAGTGCCGGTGTTGGTGTTGTTCGAGACCAGGAGCGTATTGCTCAGTGGTCCAAAATTCCTGGGGGCGATGGCGAGGCCCCAGGGCTGATTCAGCGGCACGCCATGTGCCACCTGCTTCAAGAATGTTCCGTTTTCGCTGAAGATGTCGATGTAGCCCCCCGCCGCTCCGGACGAACCCGCGAACGCTACGTAGACCAACCCTCCGAAGTCCTGGATGCCGAAGGGAGCGAACCCCGCCGGAAGCGTCTTGTCGGTGAACGTCTTGACCAGATTGAATTTGCCGTCATAAACGTCAACTTTGTTGTTCGCATTGTCGGCCGCGAAAAGAAAATTCCCGGAGGTCCTGCTGGCGGCGCGATTTCTTTCAAAGTTTCACGGACAGATGTGGATCGATAAAAGCGACATGCAGCTCGTCCAGCTGGATGTCGAGGCTACGGACACGGTTTCACTGGGATGGGTGCTGGCGCGTATCCACAAAGGGACCCGACTCGACTATGAACAAATTCGTGTCAACGATGAAGTCTGGCTGCCGGAGCATTTGAACTTCAAGCTGGATGCGCGGATTGCGCTCTTTAAGGGACACCACGAGGAAGCGGAGCAGACGTACTGGGATTACCGGGAGTTCCGGGCGGGCGCGAGGGTGGTGGACGTCGGGGAAGTGCGGGAGGAGAAGTAGGCCGGCCGTTTCTCTCGGAAATGCTCCTGGCGCGGCATGAATCTGCGTGTCTGGCCAGCGTTATAATAGAAAGATTCGTACTCGCTGAAATTGCTTTCTGTAGTGCGCTAGGAGTAGAACTGCCGAGCTGCGCTCGGCTGGACAGGGCGGCTGTCCCTACGTGAACATTGCCCATGCCCGCGGTATTTGGCGGCTCGGTTCACGCTGAACGGCTAAGGGCTAACAGCTAAGAGCTTCTTCCATGGACTTCAAACTCGTTTCTGATTACAAGCCGCAGGGGGACCAGGGGCGAGCGATTGAGGCGCTGCTGCGCGGGGTGTATGACCGCGAGGCGCACCAGGTTCTGTTGGGCGTCACCGGCTCGGGCAAGACGTACACCATGGCCAAGGTGATTGAGGCGGTGAACCGTCCCGCGCTGGTGATGGCTCACAACAAAACTTTGGCGGCGCAGCTTTATCACGAGTTCAAGAATTTCTTTCCTCACAATGCCGTCGAATATTTCGTTTCGTACTACGACTACTACCAGCCTGAGGCTTACGTTCCCGCCGCCGATCTCTACATTGAAAAAGAAGCGACCATCAACGATGAACTCGACAAGCTGCGACTCTCGGCTACGCGATCGTTATTTGAGCGGCGTGATGCTTTGATTGTGGCCTCAGTGAGTTGCATCTATGGGTTGGGATCTCCGGAAGCTTATTACGGCATGATGCTGTTTCTGGAAAAGGGCCAGAAGATTAAGCGCGAGGATATCACGCGCAAGCTGGTCGACATTCTTTACGAGCGCACGAACGGGGAATTCCGGCGTGGAACGTTTCGCGTGCGCGGCGACGTGATTGAGGTCTTCCCTACCTATGACGACATGGCTTACCGCATCGAGCTTTGGGGGGATGAGATTTCCTCGCTCACGCAGATCGATGCGCTGTTCGGAACAGTGAAGCAGAAGTATGTGCGGCTTCCGATTTATCCCAAGACGCATTACGTGATGAAAGATGAAACGCGCGCGTCGGCGGTGGACTCGATCAAGAAAGAGCTGGCCTGGTGGGAAGCGGAGTTGGAAAAGCAGGGACGGGTGGTGGAAGCGCAGCGTATTCACCAGCGAACCATGTTTGACCTGGAGATGATTCGCGCCATGGGCTACTGCCACGGCATTGAAAATTATTCGCGGCACTTTACGGGACGGCTGCCGGGCGAGCCTCCGCCGACACTCCTGGATTATTTTCCGCGCGACTTCCTGATGTTCATTGACGAATCGCACCAGATTCGAGGAGTGGGAGCATCGCGCCAATCAACTGGTTTATGTCTCGGCAACGCCGGGGCCATATGAGCTGACGAAATCGGCAGGCGTGGTGGTCGAACAGATTATCCGGCCGACGGGACTGATCGATCCCGAGGTTGAGGTGCGTCCGGTGAAGGGCCAAATTGATGACCTGCTGCACGAGATACGCGCGCGCGTGGAGTGCGGCGAGCGCGTGCTCGTGACCACGCTGACCAAGCGCATGTCCGAGGATCTGGCCGAGTACTACGCAGAGGTCGGCGTAAAGTGCCGCTACATGCATTCGGAGATCGAGACGCTGGAGCGGGTGAAGATTCTGCGCGATCTACGCAAGGGCGAGTTTGACGTATTAATTGGCATCAATCTGCTGCGCGAGGGATTGGATTTGCCGGAAGTGTCATTGGTGGCCATTCTCGACGCGGACAAAGAAGGGTTCCTGCGGTCGTCGGGATCGCTGATTCAGACCATAGGCCGCTGTGCCAGGCATCTGCGCGGACGCGCGATCCTGTACGCAGATCGCATGACCGATTCGATGAAGCGAGCTATGGATGAGACTCTGCGGCGGCGAGCGATTCAAAGCGCGTACAACGAGGAGAACGGGATTACGCCGGAATCAATCGTGCGTCCGCTGGATATGACCCTGGCTGGGATCGTCGCCGCCGATTACGCCGACTTGACCGCAGGGGAGGCTGAAGGCATCCCGGAATTCAGATCGCAGGAGGATCTGGATCAATACATTGTGAAGCTTGAGAGCGACATGCGCGAAGCGGCCAAGCGGTTTGAGTTTGAGAAGGCGGCCAAGTTGAGGGACACCGTCAAGGAGTTGAGGACGAAGGAGTTTTTGTTCGCGTGAAATCCGATCGCGATTTAAATTGCAAACCCACTCCCGTACCGACATACCTCCCGACAGCTACCAAGACCTAACCCTGGTTTCCAATGGCTCTTCGGGCACCTGCCGCTTCACTCTGGCCTGGAGGAGTTTCATGGCTCATCATGGGAGTTTAGTTAGGCGAGCCGATCGAGCCAGGAAAAGCCTTAACCACTGAGGTCACCGAGGACCACAGAGGAATCAGGACTTCCTCCGAAGACCCTTGGTTCTGTCGCTTACCGTCCGTAGGCGGCGCTGGCTGCCACCGGCTTGCGGTAGAAGGTATAGCCATCGAACGTTTCTGGACGGAAGTTCAGGTTGGGGGCCGTAAGCTTTTCAGTGTGACCCAGGAATAGATATCCGCCGGGCTCCAAGTAGAGATGCAGTCGCTCGAGCAGCGTTAGGCGCTGGGCGCGGGAAAAGTGCGGCAGCACGTCCATACAGAAGATGCAGTCGAAGCGGCCGATGTAGCCGGGGCGGGCGAGATTCATAGTATTGAAGGTCACCAAGCTGCGCAGGCGCGGCTTCACCAACAGGTGCGATGCTGACGTAGATCCGGTTTGGGATCGGCTTTGGGATACATTCTGCGAAGTTTGCAGAGAACCAATTTTCGAAAAGCAGGCGCGGATCACAGCCGGCGGCAACCCACCCACAGCGGATTGCGGATACAAGCCACGCTCGGCGACTTCGATGGCAGAAGGAAGCAAGTCGCTGCCGACAATGTGGACGGACCAACCCTGGCTTGAATTTTGCGCGGAGCCTTGCGATGTGTCGACGATGCCTCCGGTTCGGCCGGTGCGGCTTTTTTCCGCGCCAGCACTTCCATTGCTAGCATCGCCATTCCCGGCGCCATTGTTTCCGCAAATCGGATTCCCCGGGCTGGGGATGGCGTCCGAAACCGCCATCGCGATGGAATATGCCTCTTCGCCGGTCGCGCAGCCTGCGCTCCAAATGCGGAGCGGGCTGGATCCCTCGCTGGCCCTACGGGCGTAAAGTTGCGGCAACACTTGGCGCGTCAGCGCACCGAGGGCACCGGGATGACGGAAGAAACCAGTGTTTGTGTTAAGCATGCCGTCGAGTAATTGCGGCAGAATGGAGGCCTGGTCGGAAGCGCGGAGTTGATCCAGCAGCGCCGTCGCGGAATCCAGATGCCGGGCGTCAAGAAATTCCATGAGGTGCGTGGCCAGCGCGCTGTTGGGACAGTCGAGAACGATTCCCGCCTGGCGCTCGACCAGCAAACGAAATTCCGAGAGTTCGTGTTCCAGTATGGCGCTGCTCGCGATCAACCTGTGCATGAGACTTCCCCGCAGTGAAGCTGGCCGTCTGCGTGAGCAGCGGACGCAGTTCTTCTTTTAGAATCGGTATCACCGGGGGAGGATTGAGCGGCAGCTTACGCCGCTGTTGACCAGACTCCGCGAGCTCACGAGCGAAAAAACTGTATCGTGATCTCTCTTTTGCCCTTTCCAATCTCTAGCTTCATCGGCCAGCCACAGCCACGCGGGACTTGCCCGAGTCCCTTTCGGCCTGTAGGGCGACCATGTTCATTTCCTTCTCGAGCGATGAAAAGCGCTGCAAGACCTCATGAATGCGCAGCGCCATGTTGCGAATCGTATCAATCTGCGCGCGCGCCGGAGCCGAGAGGCTGCCGGGTTCCAGCAGCAGCAGATCAGAATTGCCCAGTACGGTAGTGAGAGCGTTGTTGACGTTGTGGCGCATATCGAGCATAAAGCGGCCCAGCATGGCCTGGCGTTCCAGCTCAGCGCAGGATTGTTCGGCGATTCGGGCTCGCGTTTCGGCTTGTGCGCGGTGCACGGCTTCGCTGGCTGCCAGAACCAGAGCATCTAGCCAGTTTTCGTCGCGGCGAAGGATTGAGGCGCGTGGCCAGCGTTGGCGTACCAGTTGCGCGTTGGCGGCATCGTCGCAAACGCAGAAAAAGGGCTGGGCCGTAGAGTGCAGCGGCTCCAGCACTACAGAGAGCAGTTCGCGCCGCAAGGCGCCAACAATGGCGACGTCGAAGGCATCGACGGCGAAGCGTGGCCAGAGATCTCCACTCAGAAGGGTGAACGTGGGCACGTTGCGCTCCCTCTGCCAGCGTGACGTCACCCGGCGGGAAAAGTCCACTTCGTCGGAAATAATCAGTACAGTCGGATGATCCACTTGCAACTTCCCTTCCTTGAAATCTGCCCAGCCCTACTAGTCAGCCTCGCTCCGGTCATGCTTATTTTTGCTGGGCGGGAGGTGACGCGGAATCCGGATCCCACTCGGGCGCTCCGGAAACGTCAAACTCCCGGGGGGAAGAATTGTCAACGTCGGACTTGGCCTTAACATTGAGTGCGGCCGGACTTGAGCCAACTGCGGGCTGCGCCAATGGCTTAGATTTCGGCGCTGATTCGCTACGATTGGAACTGGCGCCCGCACTAGCCGCTACGGCCTTCGCAGCCAGAACCGGCGCTGGACTTGTGCCTCCGGACTCGGCAGCCACACTGCCGGCGAGTGCGTCAGCGACAGAGGCGCGCAGATCGACGAGCATGCGCAGCGGCTGCCCTGAAGAATACTCGGCTTGAAACATTACCTTCCATGACTGGCAGATCATGCGCAATCGAACAATCGGTTCTTTCGCGGAGAACTGGGCGCGCCGACAATCGAGCATAGCAATGCCCTGCTCTTCCAGTTGATCAAGGCCGTCGACAATGGCGTTGAGGTCATCATGCATCAGCCGAAAAAAGACCCGCCGCATCAAGTAACCAAATCGGGTGAAAGCAACCAACGCGATGGGGAGGAAGAACAAATCGCCGGTTTGGGTTTTAACTTTGCGTCCTTGCTCGAGCACACCGCCATGCAAGAGTTCGTTAAGGCTGCGGCAGCGGTGCGCGGAATCGATCACGCGTTCAAGAGCATTCAACCAAACCGGCGCCTTCAGCTCGACCGCACCCAAGACCGGTTCGAGACTCTGCGCCACGTAAGCGACATCGACATCATTGTCGTCCAGCCGCGAAGGCGCCACCTGGCTGAAGTACTGCACCAGCAAAAAGTCGACCTTGTCGCGGGCAGAATCGTCTTTGGTCGGCTGAGCAAGGAAATGCTGCAACAAGGCGAGCATGCATTGCTGATCCAGCAGTGCGCTGGTTTGAAGGAACTGGCGTAATTGATAGACCTGAATGGACTTGTCCATCTGGGTCAGCCACTCGACGGCGCGCTCGACGCCTTCCCGGTCGGGCTGCTCCGCCCCTGACTCGAAATCGGCGCAGGACGGCAGGTCAATGACGAACTCGCGCGCAAGTTCGACGTAAAGGGGATAAAGCTTGCGGGCTGTGGTCCACCGTGCCGCTAGATCTTGCGGGGGCAGAGAAGGAGTCATGGTTTCACGATCCAGTTAGGAACTTCCCGGAGAAAGCGGGCAGCCACGATGGTTTTCCCCGGGTGATATTGCACCGCGACGACAGAAGCCTCCGCGTCCAATGAACCATCGGAGTTGCGCAGACGCACTATGTCCGCGAACTCCAGAGGTATAGAGCACGCGAAAAGAACTTCGCGGGAGGTGCCAAATTCAATAACTGTGTTTTCGTCGCAGCTGCTGGGAGAGCTCGAAGGCTCAACCCCGGTCCGGACAAATTGAACCGGGATCCGCATCGGCGTGGCTTCGGGGAAAAACCGGGCTAGACCAGCCACATTGCTGTTTGCCGTGCGTGCCGTCGCTGTAGCTTCTTGCGCCAACGGAGATCCCTCGCCCAGTTTTTTGAAAGCCGCCGTTTCAATCGACGCGCTCGGGCTCCCCTCTTCCCGGTTAGGAAGAGCATGGGGAGCCTCTAGTTACGCTTAGGAAGAGAAGCACGGGGTGCGCCAAAGCCGGGAACGGAAGGTCTAGCACCGTAGTGGTTTATTTTTCAATGGGTTAGCGAAGATGACTTATCGGCCGTGAAACCTCCAGCACTGAGCCGGTCTCAGAATGATACGAGAATCTCAGGCAGAGTTTATCGGCACCGCTTAGATTCCGTCTTTGATCACGGTCGGTCTTTCGCTCAGTTGTGGTTGTATGTTTTCTTTCGTCGATGCAGGGGTCTCGGACGACGTAAGGGAAAGACTTGTTGCCGAGCGATAACCTTCGAATCCCGCAGGCGGGTCTCCCGGATTAACCGAGCGCTATTGCAGGGAGTGGCTGGAGGAAGGCGAGGTTCCGCCGCTGATGTTGTAGCGCTTCAGTTTGCGGTACAGGGTGGCGCGGCTGATACCGAGCATGCGACCCGCGAGCGCCTTATCGCCCTTCACTTGCTCGAAGACACGCTGGATGGTAGCGCGTTCGATGTCTTCGAGATCGGTGGTGGAGAGCGGGACGTGGGAGGATCCCGCTTGGGCTCCCGCCGCAAGTGATGCCACTGTCTTGGAAGCTTCGTCGGCCGCCGATTCGGAAGCGGAGCCGGCCGGCGAATCGGCGGCAATGGATGGGGGCAGATCGCCGGAGTCAATGATATGTCCGCTACCGAGTGCGACAGCGCGCTCGACGCAGTTTTCCAATTCGCGCACGTTGCCGGGCCAATCGTATTGCATCAATGACTTCAGCGCGCCGCTGGAGACGCGAATGTCGGAGCCCGGGGCGTAGCGGTCCAGAAACAAGTGCACGAGCATGGGAATGTCGCTGCGCCGCTCACGCAGCGCGGGCACGTGCACGGTAACGACATTCAATCGGAAGTAAAGATCCTTGCGGAAGTTTCCGGTCTTGTAAGCCGCCTCCAGATCGCGGTTGGTGGCGGCGATGACGCGCACGTCTACTTTAATTCGCTGATTGCTGCCCACTGGCCGTACTTCCTTTTCCTGCAAAACCCGCAGCAACTTGGCCTGCAACTCCAACGGCAATTCGCCGATTTCATCGAGGAAGATGGTGCCACCGTCGGCTGCCTTGAAAAGGCCTTCCTTGGACTTGAGGGCTCCGGTGAAGGCTCCCTTTTCGTAACCGAAAAGTTCGCTCTCAATCAGCGTCGGCACCAGCGAACCACAGTCCACAGCGACAAAAGCACGAGTGGCGAAGGCGCCGCGGAAATGAATAGCGCGAGCGACAAGTTCCTTGCCGGTGCCACTTTCGCCGGAGATGAGCACGGGTGTACGGGTATCTTTGAGGCGCGAAACCATGCGCAGAACTTCCTGAATTTTCGCCGAGGAACCGACAATGCCGTGCACAGCAGTTTCGGAATCCGTGCGCTGGCGCAGGAATTCGTTTTCCTCGACCAGGCGAATTTTTTCCGCCATTCGGCGCAGGAAAAGCCGGAGTTCTTCGAGCGGCGAAAACGGCTTGGTGATGTAGTCATATGCGCCCAGCTTCATGGCCTGCACGGCGGTTTCGATCGAGCCATGCCCGGTCATGAGCGCAACCTCGGTGCGGGGCAGAAGCTTTTTTACTTTCTCCAGGAACTCGAGCCCCGACATGTGCGGCATGACCATGTCGGTTAAGACCATGTGGGCGGGTTGCTCCTCGAGCAGGGTGAGAGCGGAATCGCCGCTGTCCGCTTCGAAGCAGATGAAGCCCAGAGCTTCGCCGACGGTGACGCAGAGCTTGCGGATGCTTTGCTCATCGTCCACGATCAGCAAACGGATGCGGAGATCATCCTTACTCGGCGCCGTGGTCACTCTGCTCTCCCCATAGTTTTCGCAATAACGTCAATAAACTGCTGTACCCGGAAAGGCTTTTCCACGCAGGGAGCGCCGGTCTGGCGCAGGGTGGCGACGGTTTCTTCATTGGCGATGTCGCCCGTGATGAAAACAATTCTGGAAACCAAGTCGGGACGGTGCTCGGCGATCCAGCGGTGCACCTGGGCACCGTCGACGCCACCGGGAGTTCGCATGTCGGAAACGACGCCGAGAAAATCGCCATGCTCGAGTAGGCGGAGAGCATCGACGCCGGACTCGCAGCAAACCACAGGATAGCCGCTGCGTTCGAGCGCGGCCTGCACGTAGGCCATCACAGCAGGCTCGTCTTCGATCAAGAGCACGGGCGGGAGAAAAGATTTGACGGCAGGTGAATTCATTGCTGTATCACTCCTGCAGCCACACCCAAGGAAACGGTGCGGGGGGCTGCGGGCAGGCGCACGATAAAAGTCGCGCCATGCCCCTCGGGGTTGTTGTGGGCGAGAATCTCGCCTGAATGCTCCTGGACGATGCCGTAGCAGATGCTCAGACCGAGGCCGGTTCCCTTTCCCACCTCCTTGGTGGTGAAGAAGGGATCGAAAATGCGGTCGGGATGGGAGATGCCGTGGCCGTTGTCGCGGAACGAGACTTCCACGGCATCACCGGCCTTGGTCGTCGTGATCTCGATGCGCGCAGTGCGGCCTACGGCGTGCACGGCATCGTAGGCGTTGTTGAGGATATTGAGAAAGACTTGCTGCAACTGGTGCGCGTCACCAATGATATCGGGCAATCCTTCCTCAAGATGCTCGACGACTTCGACGCCATGACTATTGAAGTCGTAGGACCGCAGTTGGATAGTGCGGCGCAAGATGACATTGAGTTGCACGGCATTACGCTGTGGCGGCATTTGCCGAGCAAAACTCAGCAGATTCTGGACAATCTGTTTGGTGCGCTGCGCCTCCTGCAGAATGACGCGTAAGTCCTTGCGTGCACTCTCGGGCAGGGCCGGATTCTCCATCATGAGATCCGCGAAACCCAGAATCGCGGTCAGCGGATTGTTCACTTCGTGGGCGACGCCGGAAACCAGTTGTCCGACCGCCGCCATTTTTTCGGCGTGCACCAATTTGTCGCGAAGGACCGCAGAGTCGGTAATGTCGGTCATGACCACGACAATACTGGTGATCTGGCCTTGATCGTCCCGCATGGGACTGAGATTGACCGAGAATTGTCCAGCCCCGCCATGGCCGCGTAAAACCTGCATTTCGAGATTGTCCACCTGCTGCCCACGGAGGGTTGCGTTCAGCGCATCGGCCAGAGGGCGAACGTAGCCGGGTGCGGCCATCTCTAACAAAGGCCGGCCCAGCAGTTCCCGCTGTTCGAAGCCGGCGTCATACCAGCGGCGGTTGGCGTAGCTGACCAGACCGGCGGTGTCGACAACCAGGATGAGACTCTGAGTATTGCTGATGATCTTGCTGGAAAAATCTCGTTCCCGCTGCAACTCAGACTGATAGGCGTGGAGCCCGCTCACGTCAAGCATGAGACCACGGATCTGGAGCAATCGTCCCAGGGCGTCATACATGCCAAAGGCGTTAATGAGCACGTAGATGGGAGAACCGTCCTTGCGGCGCAGGGTGACCTCAAAGTTGCGCAGATGACCCAACTCCTGAAGCGCATCGATGAGCCGCTGGCGCTCCTTCGGAGAAAAATAGAGTTGAGTGGGAATATCTATATGCAAAAGTTCCTCTCGGCTGGCATAGCCGAGCATGCGAACCATGGCGTCATTGACTTCAATGAAACGGCCTTCGGGGGTGCTGAAGAACAATCCTTCCTGAATGTTGTCGAATAACTCCCGATAGCGATGCTCGGCCTCGCGGCGGTCGGTGATGTCCTTCAGGATATGAATGGTTTGCAAGCCTTCGCTCGATGGACCATGTACGCGCGAAGTCGAGACTAGGTGGGTGCGATCCAGCAAAGGATGGACGAATTCGTCCGCACCTGCACCCATGGAGCGGCAGAAGGGGCACGAATAGGACGCGACGTCGCTGGTCAAGGCCAGCAGAGCACGCATGTTGACGCCAATCAGTTCGGCAGGAGAAACGCCGATCATCGCTGCCAGAGAGCGGTTGACGCGCAGGACTTTATCGCTTTCATCATGCACCACAATGAAATCGCTGATCGCGTCAAAAATCTCAACCCAGTGCCGATTGGCTTGCTCAATGCGGGTAAAGAGGCGAGCATTCTCCAGCGCCATGGCGGCATGAGCGGCGATCGCCCCCAGCAAATCGCGATCGTCCTGTGACAATGAATGGGAGCGACCGGAAAGGCAGAGCACGCCCGCAAGCTCTCCATTCGAGCCGGCCAAACGCAGCATCGTGCAGTCTTTCCAGCCCAGATGGGAAGCCACCTGTGAGCCGAGAAGATCCGCCGCGGCACCGTGGACGATGGCTTCTGTATGCTTGGTTATGAGATCGGCAAGGGCCTGGCCGATCTGCCGGTCGAGTTCATGATTGGGACGATCTTGGCCCTGGCGATCTTGGCTCAGGGCAGGATTTTCCGAAGGCTCGTCCGGACGCTGAGGAGTTTCCAAGGGTGGATGGATGGCAAGAGTCTGGAAGATTCCATCTTGGAACAAGGCAAAAGCGCCGGCGTTTGCCCCGGCAAGATCGACTACCCGATGCACAAACTTGCGAGCGAAATCAGGCAGGTGCAACACCCCATCGATCGCGCGCGCCAGATCCATCAGTGCCTCGGCCCGGCGGCGATGCTCTTGGGATTGATGCAGGTTGCGGGCGACCTCGAGGACCACCGCGACTTGGGCGGCTAAAGCGCGGGCACGTCGCACATCCTCAGGCAAGATGCGGGCCCCCTCCAGGCGATCCAACACGCCGAAGGCTCCTCGGATCTGATCTCCCGCGCCAAGCAGTGGCACGATGAGAACTTGCCGGACATGGAACCTGGCAATCAGATCAAGATTGGCGTTGGCCAACGCGCTGGCGTCGTCGGAGCAAAAGACTTCCCCGGCTCGCAAAACATGAGTGGCATTGCCCTCGGGGAAGATTTCGTCGACACGCTTCGCCTCGCCCTTTTCGACTCCATAACGGACGTGAAACTGTTCCTGCTCGAGCAAGGCGATAAAGCAGCGGCCAAACCCAAGAAAATCAGCCGCACGCACTACGAACGCCTGCAAGAACTGCTCTAGATCGCCGCTAGAGCTTAGCGCGGAAGAGATTTCCAACAACTGGTGCAATTCGTGAGCCTGAGCGTGGGCGGAGGCATAAAGCTCAGCATGAGCCACGGCCACCGCGCCAAAGCCGGCGATTGCCGCAACCAGAGACTTTTCCTCTGCGGTGAAAATTCCTTCCGAACGTGGATAGACCAGGATTGCGCCTTGAGTCTGGGAGGTGCGGAAGGGCGCCGCGATCAACATCCCGGCGGAAACCAAGCTTCCCAGAGAGTGAAGGTCAGCGCTGACGGAGAGTGTAACGGGTTCTCCGGCGGCGACTGCGCGTTGCGCCAAATCTGTAGCGAAACGGATCGTCTGCCGATCATGGCGGGCACGCGCGGAATGAGCGAGCTGCGGAGTTTCGGCGGAGACGGCACGGAGTTCAAACGGACCGTCACGACGGAGCAGAACGCACACCAGGCGACTGCGCAGAAGAACGCGCAACTTGTCGGCCAAGGCCTCGATTACGGCGGTCACATCGGGCGTCCCGTGAAGAGCCTGGGCGACGTCAGCCAGCAGTTCAGCGCGGCGATGCTCCTCCCGTGAGGCCTCGCTCAGCCGTGAGGCTTCGAGAAGACTGCCCAGTTGACCGGCCAGGATGGTTGCCTTGGCAGCCAGATCCTCGTTAAAAAACTCCTCGTCGGAATCATGCAAAAAGGTGGTCGCCCCGATGACCTCATTGAAGACCACAAGTGGGACCGCCATCAGAGAGCGCGCCCCGAATTCAGAGGCAGCGGTGTACTTGGTGGCGTCAAGCTGATTGACGAACACGGCACGGCGCCGGCGGACGGCCTCCATGGTTACAGCGCTCTCATGCGGCTTGAGGCGGAGACCCTGGAAGCGCTCGGCCATCTTGCCATCCGCTTCCTCGCCAACCAGTTGATCTTCAGACTCACGACGCCAAAAATAAACGCCGCTGACCTGAAAAAACTCCCGCGTGGCATGGCAGAACAGATGGATCAGTGATGCAGCGTCGGAGCGATCATTAGCCTCTGCGGCGATTCGTAAGAGCAGCGCCTGAAAGGCTTCGTCCGATCCCGGGACGGAGCTGGTTCGAGGGGGAACCTTCGAATTGCCTTCAAGCATGTTCGGTTGGCACCGGTCGCCGGAACGAAACGTCGCGATTCACAAGTGATTGAATCTATGGGGAAAGTACTCCGTCATCTCAATTTGAGTCAAGGAAAATGGGGTCCAGGGGTGTCTAACTGTGAAATCTCGAGATTTAAATGCCACTGTGCGTCTCAAATTGAGAGCCGCGAGGCAAAACAGACCTGTGTGAGACGGCGGCAATCTAGAGAGCTCCCAAGAACAGGCCGATGAATTCTTAACTCTTTCGAAAGCACATAGATACCGGAGGTGACTTTGGTTTTTTCGGGAACTGTCGGGTGGCATCGGCGTTGCAGCTATGGGGCTCGCCGCGATATGTGCCGAGGAGGAACTGTGTCTTTACGAGTGACATGGGCAGTGTCCGCTCTGCTGGCCTTAGCGCTCACCCCGCTAGGCGGACAAGCGCAGCAAGTGGAAGAGGAAATTTCCCGAAAGCCGAAGAGCAAAGTCCAAGCCATTTATCCCGAACTGGCACGCAGGATGAACCTCTCCGGAACCGTGAAGGTGGAGGTTGTTGTATTGCCCAACGGCACGGTGAAGGGTGCGCGCGTGATGGGAGGACATCCGCTGCTCGCCAATGCGGCACTTGATGCTGTGAAGAGATGGCGCTTTGAACCAGCAGCGATGGAGAGTACCGGCATTGTGGACTTCAAGTTTGACCCTCGCCATTGAAACACGCCCTTGGGTCCGGCGGTCGGCGTAAACGCGGAGGAACGGCATGACAATCGGCAAGAGACTCTATGTGAATTTCGGAATCATCCTCACCATGGTCCTGGTGCTGTTCCTGGTAAACCTGGTGGCCGTGCAGCGTGAGCATGCGGCCAAGGCTGCAGCCGCCGCCTCACTGCAATTAAACGACGCCACCGACGCGACACGCTTTCAGATGATGCAGAACCGGCTCTATCTGAGCAATTACCTGCTCAGTGGTGACACGCGTGAAGTCGACCGGATGAACGAAGGCATGCGGGCACTGAGCAGCAAGCTGGAGGAAGGTAAGTCGCTGGCGAATTCGGAGCAGGAACGGACCGCGCTCGAGAAAGTCCTGCAACTGGAACAGACGTGGAGCAAGGAATTCGCCCAGCCTCTGATCGACAAGCGCAAGGACGTGGACTCGGGCAATGCCACGGTGGCGGAACTGCAGATTTTTTACCTGCAAAAAGATGCAGGCTCATGGGTGAAAAATTCCACGGAAGCTCTTGACGCGGCAGACGATGAAAACCGAAAGCTGGTAGAAGCGCGTCGCAAATCCGATGAGACTGCGGGTACGGCAACGATTTTCGTAGCACTGTTTAGCACTCTCCTGGCGGTTGGTCTGGGCGTCGTGATTGCCTACCGCAGCGCCAAATCGATCACTACCCCTCTGACCAACCTGATGAAAGTCGCGCGGCGGATTGGGGACACCGGCGATCTGGAACACAACATCGACGTCAACCGGGAAGATGAAATCGGCGAACTGGCGCGCACATTTGCCAAGATGGTTGCCTACCTGAAAGAGATGGCAGGAGTTTCCGAAGCCATTGCGGGTGGAGATCTGAACGTTGTAGTGCAGCCGCGATCGAACCAGGACACCCTGGGCAATGCTTTCGCACGGATGGTGGAAGGGCTGGGTGGTCTGGTGCGTAGCGTACGCGATGCATCTACCCAAGTAGCCAGCGCTTCCAACCAAGTCGCGGGGGCGTCAGACGATTCCGCCAAAATTGGCTTGCAAGCTTCCTCCGCCATCGATGAAGTTACGAGCACGATGCACGAGATGAGCGTAAACGTGCAGAACATGGTGAAGAGCACGCAGGTGCAGGCTTCAAGCGTGAGCGAAACCTCGGCCTCAATCGACCAAATGGTGGCTTCCATCCAGCGCGTGGCTGACACCGCCAAAGTGTTGCTCGATATCTCCAATCGCTCGCGCGAGGAGGTGCACAGCGGAATCACCACCATGGAGAAGGCGACTGACGGCCTGAATAAGATCAACACCACCATCACCTCCTCGGGCGAAATTATTGGGGCTCTGGGTCAGCGTGCGGATGATATCGGGAAAATTATTGAAGTGATTGATGACTTGGCGGAGCAGACCAATCTGCTGGCCTTGAACGCAGCCATTGAAGCGGCACGGGCCGGCGAACATGGCTTGGGCTTCGCCGTGGTCGCGGATGAAGTGCGCAAGTTAGCGGAAAAGTCGGCGCAGTCGACCAAGGAAATTTCGGAGTTGATCCAGAGCATTCAGAAAGAAGCCCGCAAGGCGGTGGAAAACATGGACCGCAGCACCGGCATCGTGAACGAAGGATTGGAGCTGGGTGGAGAACTGAATGCGGCGCTACGCAAGATCTCCAACGTGGTAACGGAGGTCTACAAATTTGCGCAGGAAATCGGCGCTGCCACCAATGAGCAGTCCCACGGTTCGTCGCAAATCGCACGCGCTACCACGCGGCTTAATGAAATTACCCACGAAATTAACTCTGCGGTGGAAGAACAGGCATCGGGAGCCCAGGCTGTCGTGAAAGCGATGGAGCGGATGCGCGAACTAGTGCAGCAATCCACGTCCGGGTCCACGGAACTGGCGGCTTCCTCCGATGAGATGTCGAAGATGTCGCGCGGCCTGCTGGAATTCATGGACCGCTTCACGCTCGAGGACTCCTCTGGGTCGCGGCCGATGCGGCGTGCTGAGCTCCCATGGCTGACGAACTTCATATCGTGGGCTTTCAGGTGGGCCGAGAAACCTACGGCGTGCCCATCACTTCCCTGCACGAAATCGTGCGAGTTCCTGAAATCACGGTTGTGCCGGACGCTCCTGTCTATTTGGAAGGAGTGATCAACTTGCGGGGCAAGATCGTTTCTGTCATGGATCTGCGCAAGCGCTTCGGAGAAAAGCAAGTTGCACTGAACAAGCAGAACCGGATTCTGGTGGTGGAACATTCCGGCAAACTCGCCGGACTGATCGTGGACTCTGCGTCGGAGGTCCTCAAGATTCCCGCCGCAGACGTGGAGGCAGCGCCCTCCGTGTTTCAGGAGGGTGGACTGAACTGTGTGAGCGGGCTGGGGAAAGTCAACGGACGTTTGGTTGTGCTCCTGGACATGAACAAGCTGCTGGCCCCCGGCAGCCTGCTATCGGCAGAGAGAACGAAGAAGAGCAAGCCTGCGGTCCAAGGTGAGGCGCGAGGGGCTTCGGCCTCATGAGTTGCATGAGGTAAGCCCTGCACTGCGATTGCACGCTTTTGGGAATTCTGGTTTCAGTATCAGGCGGCGACGAGAAAGCATATGAGCGCATCCGGAGCAGCACCCGCTCCCATACTGACGGACGCGGAACTTCGACTGCTTCAAGCACTCGTGTATCAGGAGTGCGGGATGCATTTCGACGAGCGTCGAACTCATTTCTTGCAGGACCGCCTGTTGCGCCGATTGAAAGAGTGCCGTGTCGATTCCTTCTACGGCTACTACCGGCTGCTGATCAGCCAGGAGGGAAAAGGGGAACTCGCCAAGCTGCTGGAGAATCTGACTGTCAATGAGACGAGCTTTTTTCGCCACAAGGTGCAATTGGATCTGTTTCAGAAATTCGTGTTGGAGGAGTTGTTGAAGCAAAAGCAAGCCCGGGGTGAGTATTCCGTTCGGGTCTGGAGCGCAGGCTGCTCCACCGGGCAGGAAGCTTACACATTGGCGATGCTGATTGCCGACGGATTGGCTTATTACCACCTGCGCAATTCCCTGCCAGTGGAATTGCCGCTGCCTAAACCACTGGTGGCGCCCCCATGGCGCGTGGAGGTATTGGCCAGCGACATCAGCTACTCCGTGCTGCGGGCGGGACAGGAAGGTAGCTACGGCGAAAGTCAGATGGCGTCAGTAGATTACAGCTTCCGCCTGCGTTACTTCGACAAAATGGGTGACCGCTATGCGGTAAAGAAGACGTTGAAGGATTTGGTCCACTTCGATTTTCACAATCTTAAGACCGAGTATTTGCCCCAGCGCAACGACGTGATCCTCTGCCGTAACGTGATGATGTATTTCGACGAAGCGGAGCAGAAGCGGCTGGTCGAGAAGTTTTACCGCTGCCTGAACCGCGGCGGCTATCTGTTTGTGGGTCACGCGGAAAGCCTGCTGGGACTGACCGACAAGTTTCAAATGATCCATCGCAATAGTGGAACGGCCTACCAACGCATCGAGGTGAGGGAGTAATGAAGTTCGCAGACGAACCCGGTGCAGAACTGCAGGAGCTCTTCTTCGAGACTTCCGCTGAACTGCTGCAGGCGCTCAACGAAGAAACCCTCAAGCTGGAGAAACGTCCGGGCGATGCGGAAATCGTGCGCGTCATCCGCCGGACGGTTCACACCCTGAAAGGCGACTCCGCCGCCTGCGGACTGCGCGAACTCAGCGAGCTCGCCCACCGGCTTGAAGATGCACTTTCCTTGGAGGGCGCGTCAGCGCATGCTGGTCTAGCTGAGATCGCCTTCGGTGCCGCGGATGCATTTGCCGAGATGATCGCCGCCTACCAAGGCGGAGGCAAGATGCCGGCCACGGAGTCGCTACGGCTGAAGATACAAGAATTGACCGCCACCACACCTGGAGCGAAGAAATCACGCCGAAAGAAGGCAGGTTCAGAATCGACCCCCCGAGCGCGCGCAGATTGGGCCGAACACGAAAAGCTGGCTATACAGCAAGCCCAAGCCGGCGGCTTGAACATTTATCACGTGGTCGCGAAGATCGATCCGCACTGCACGATGCCGATTGCCGGCCGTCAACTCATCCACAACGCCGTCGCCAGCGTAGGCCGGGTACTGGCTGCGCGGCCGGAAGCAAATACTCCTGCGGCCTCCAAACAAGTCGAGTTCCTGGTAGCCAGTCGCCAGCCGGAGGATCAGATCGCCGCGAAATGCCGGATTCCCACCATTGCAAGCGAAATCAGTGTGACGCTCATGCCGGGCGTGGCGGCTTCCGCCGAGAAAGGCTCACCCGAGAGGCAGCCGCTGGAAGAAAAACCCGCTCACACTTCGGCCGATGAGATTGCGGCAGAAAACCAAGCTTCAATGCCAGAGATGAGTTTCGCCCCCACGCAGACGGAAAATATTCTGCGAGTCGAAGCCGGACGCATTGATAGCGTGCTCAATCTGGTGGGAGAACTGATCATCGGCAAGTCTATGCTTCAGCAGGTGCTAGGCGAACTGTCGAATCGTTATCCCAAGGAACAGTTGCGGGGCCGGTTCGCCGATGCTATCGCTTTTCAGGCACGGGTCCTCAACGACCTGCAACGCTCGGTGATGAAAATCCGCATGGTTCCAGTTGAGCAGTTGTTCCGTCGCTTCCCGCGCATGGCGCGCGATGTGGCGCGGCAATGCGGCCGAGACGTCGAATTGGTGGTGACTGGGCAAGATACAGATCTGGACAAAGGGATTCTCGACGCCATCGCCGAGCCGCTGACTCACATGGTACGAAATGCAGTAAGTCATGGCATCGAATCGCCGGAAGAACGCCAACGTTTGGGCAAGCCGGCGCAGGGCAGAGTCCGGCTCAATGCTTATCACCAGGGCAATCAGGTCATCGTGGAAATCAGCGACGATGGGCGGGGCATGGATGTCGCCAAGATTCGCCTCAAGGCCATCAAACTGGGACTGTTGCAGCCGGAAGAGGCAGCGCGATTAAGCGAGGCTGAAATCCTGGACATTATTTTCCGTCCCGGCTTCAGCACCGCGGAGCAAGTCACGGAAGTATCCGGCCGAGGTGTCGGCATGGATGTGGTGCAAAGCGTGCTGCACCGGCTGAAGGGCACCGTCGGGGTGCAGACCCAACTGGGCCAAGGTACTACGTTCCGGCTGAAGTTACCGTTAACGCTGGCCATTATTCAGGCGCTCCTGTTCTGGGTGGAACAGCGGTTGTACGCCATACCCCTGAACGCTGTGGTCGAGATCGCGCGGACCACCGAATCGGAAGTCCACCAAGTGGATAACTACGAGGTACTGCATCTACGCAATCAAGTGCTTCCCGTGTTGCGGTTGGGGCAGCCTGGCACAGCTTCTGGAGACGGCAAGCCCCAAAAGCTTTTCGTCCTCGTGACTCTGGTCGGAGAAAAGAAATTTGGATTGATTGTCGACGCCCTCGAAGGCGAAGGAGAATTGGTGATCAAGGCCTTGGACGACCGGACCTTCGAGACGGATTTGGTCAGCGGAGCCTCCATTCTTGGCAACGGACGGGTGGTGCTGATTTTGAATTTGCCCGCAGTCGTCGAGCACGTTGCCAGTTCGCGGCCCCTGCAAACAGGCCGCACAAGTTCTGGGTTGTTGTTGACCGACACCGACCGCACCCGGCTGGCCCTCAGCACCGCAGGGGGTCATGCATGAGGAAGCCGGTGCGCGTGCTAGTGGTCGATGATTCCGCACTGATGCGCAAGCTCATCCCGCAGATGCTGGCGGCCGATGATTCCATCGAGGTGGTAGGAACGGCGATGGACGGATCCTTTGCTTTGAAAAAGATCGAGGAGCTAAAGCCGGACGTAGTCACGCTGGATCTTGAAATGCCGGGTATGAACGGGATCGACACTTTGAAGGAAATAATGCGCCGGCACCCGCTGCCCGTGATTGTGGTGAGTTCGCACAGTACAGAAGGCGCATCCATCACGCTGAAAGCTTTGGGGCTGGGCGCATTCGATTTCGTGACCAAGCCCAAGGACGCCTCGTTGCACATGGCGGAAACAGCAAGAGAGCTGATTGCCAAGGTGAAGACAGCACCCCAGTGCAAGGTGCGCCCAAAGCTGTTTCCGCGAATACCCAGCCGGGCAGACGCACCAACCGACATGACCCCGCAGAAGATCGTGAGGAACTCAGCTGGGATTCCGACGCGTGTAGTGGCGATTGGAATTTCCACTGGCGGCCCGCAGGCGCTGGAATTCTTACTGGCACAGTTGCCGGGGGATTTTCCGGGAACGATTCTGATCGTTCAACACATGCCAGCGGGCTTTACCGACATGTTTGCTCGCCGCCTCGATGAGTTGTGTGCCATGCGAGTGAAAGAAGCCCAATCCGGTGACATGCTCGAGGCCGGACGAGTGCTCGTCTGTCCGGGAAGCCGTCACATGAAAGCAAAGCGGCTGCCCTTAGGAGACGTCGCTGTTCTGACTGACGAGGAGCGGATCAACGGCCATCGCCCCAGCGTGGACGTCCTGTTCCGTAGCGTGGCAGAAGAGTTCAGATCGGAAGCGGTCGGTGTACTGATGACGGGCATGGGCGACGACGGTGCCGAGGGATTGGGTGCAATAAAAAAGGCCGGTGGCATGACTATCGCTCAGAGTGAGGACTCATGCGTCGTATTCGGCATGCCCAAGGCGGCAATCGAACGCGGTTACGCCCAGCGCATTGTGGCGCTGGACGTCCTTTCGGCTACGCTACAAACCGTGTGCAATCGACATGAGCGCAGCGGCGGGATAGGTAAAGCCGTCGAAGCGGGAGAATGAGAAAGCAAGGAAGATCGCATGAGGGTGTTTGAGTGGGGTTTGTGACCAGTTCCGTGGGCTCATGACTAGGGTGATCTGGCCGGCGGCACGCCGCCGTGATATGGATGTGGTAAGAGGAGGTTTAGTTATGGAGCAGTTTGCAGCGGTAAAACGCAGCAAAGACGGGCAGCCGGTCCGCTATCTGATCGTGGATGACTCCGTGTTCGCCCGCAAGAACCTGGCCCGCATGATAGAGACATTCGGCGGACAGGTGGCGGCCGAAGCCGGAGACGGGTTGACCGCCATCAGCGAGTTCGACCGGACTCGGCCCGACATCGTGCTCATGGATATCACCATGCCGCAGATGGAAGGAATCGAAGCGGCCGAGAAAATTGTCCAAACGCATCCCGAGGCTCGCATCGTTATGGTGTCTTCCGTGGGCTACCAGGAAAACATCGTTGCGGCGTTACAGCGGGGAGCACGGCATTTCGTGCAGAAGCCGGTGAAGCCGGAAGTGCTGTACGAAGTTATCAAGTACGTGATGGGTGAAGACGGCGCGGTGACCAACGCCACCGGCGCGGGAGCCTGATCTCATGAAGATGGAGCTGATCCAGCCCTTCATCAATGCGGCGGATGCCGTGTTGTCGCAGGGACTGCAGGGCACCACACAAGTGGGCAACCTCAGTATGGAAGAGGAAGCTTACCGGAGAAAAGGTGTGGCCGGTTTGGTCGCTCTCACGGGCGATATCGAGGGCCGCATCATCCTTGACCTCGATCCGAAAACCGCCGTGCGGGTGGCCAGCCACTATGCCGGCGGCGAACTGCCCGAATCGGATGGGCTCGTCCGCGAGACCGTTTTCGAGCTGGCGAACCAGGTCGTGGGCAATGCTATCTGCGCCCTCAACGACCAGGGTTTCCATTTCCGTGTGCATCCTCCTCTACTGCTCACGTCCGACGAAGGCGATAAAAGCAGTGAAGACACCGAAGCGCTGGTGATCTGTTTCGAGACTTCCCTCGGCAACGTGTTTATGAATGTCGCCTTGCGTTACAACCATCGGCGGCCGGCTGATCGCGCAGTGGCTGGAGCGTAGTCGGATCACAAGATTCACGCGGCTGCCGTTTCGTAACGAACATTGCTACCTCCCGCCTCGCATGAAGCTCCGCAGCTTCCCGAATAAAGCGCAGCCTCCTCGCGTCTTGATAACCCGACACGACCAAAGCCACAATGAACCCTGTAGCTGTCTTGGCCATCGCTCCGAATTCTCCTCCAAAGGCTCGCAACAATCGCGTGGCGGGACGAATTTCTGGCGGGAGACCGGTTGATTCGCCCTGCCAAAGCTCCGCTCCCGTCTACGGTACAGCTTCACACTGAATGAAGTGACCAACTTTTCACGACGGAGTGTGCTGAGCGTCCTCTTGCGGAGTTCACACCGGATGCCCTGAAGGGACTGCGCGCGGTGCACAGCTACAACTGGATTCCCGGGGTTGAGTTGATCGTGCAACGACGACGCCGCTCAAAAAGGTGTGACCGTCGGTGGAACAGTCTTGTGACATCACACCATCAGGCTAGCAACGACATCTGCGAGCCAGACGAGTCCTCGCCAAAATCTTGGGCCGGATCCGCGATATTTCTCAGCTCGGGATACTTCTTGATGAGCGTCGGCGGCGCCAGCACTCGTTTGCCGCTCAGCATCGATTTCAATTCCAGCGCATTCACGCCCGCCTTGCTCTCGAAGTGATTGTTGGTAATCACGTAGGTAGTTTCGGCGCTTTCCGCGATCCTCCCAATTCTTTCTTTCCAGCCGGAGAGTTCCTGCTGGTTGTACAGATAGTTATAGCGGTCGTTGCGGTTATCCGAATCGAACCACTGATCATAGTTGCGTCCATGCAAACGGACATAGGCAGTGGGCGCGGTCACATGCTCGGTGGGCGCGAGCGAGCGGCCAATCAGGGGCTGATCAATGTTACAGAAGCTGACATTCTTCTCCGCGAACGCCGCCAGCGTTTCCGCATTATTCCAACTGGAATCCCGCACTTCGACCACGCAAACGTATTCCATGAACTGGCGAACCAGCCGGTCAATGTATTCGCGGTTTAGCGGAGTATTTTTGAACGATACCGGGAACTGAATCAGCAGAGCGCCGAGGCGTCCTTCGTTGGCGATGGCGTCGAGGCCTTCGCGTGTGCGAAGTTCGTCCTCGTCCGTGGGACGGATCGTAGCCGCGGAAGTAGGCTCCATCACCGCCATGGGGGAATGGGTAAATGCGCGGTAGAGTTTCGCCGTAAACAGAAAGCGTGGATTTACCGCAGCCACTTTTCTGCACCAGACCTTGGCCAACTCCGGCTTGATCGGCCCGTAGAAGGAAGTGTTTATCTCAGTTGTATCGAAGAAGCGAGCCAGGTATTCAAGAGGATGCAGCCTGTTCCGCTGCATGCCCGAGGGATAGAAGATCCCTTCCCAGTCTTTGTAAGACCATCCAGCCGTGCCAATGCGGATCTGATGCGTGATTTCCATGGGAAACCGCGGACGGAGGGCAGTTGAAGATTAGCACAGAGTGACAGCAGTGAAGAGGTGCCGCGACATCTCAATCGACTCCGCCCGTCAGTGGCGACCGGTACGCCCCAGACAAGGAACGTGCCCGGCGTGTCCGACTGTGCGACATAGAAGCTATGCGCACTCGTGTTAGTTCCGCTCTCAGCTTCTGCTTGCTCGCTGGATTAGCAGTCCCTTTGGCGGCGCAGGAAAAATCGGAGGTCGCCGCGAGCATTCGTTCCCTGGAATTGAAATGGACCGAATCATACAGGCAGCGACAAGTCGAGATTCTCTCGACACCGCTGGCTGATGATTTCGTCATCACCGTTGAGGATGGCAGTACGTACAGCAAGACTGGCTACATAAACCATAGCGCCGAGCCTTCCGTTCATGTGGACGTGGCGGAAATGTCACAGCCCAAGGTTCGCATGCACGGGAACACCGCCGTGGTAACTGGCGCGTATCACGAGAGAGGCAACTCCGACGGAAAACCTTACGAGTATCACGACCGGCTCACAGATGTCTGGATGAAAACCGGGGGAAGATGGCAAGTGATCGCCTCCCATTACAGCGTGCCTGTGAAGTAGCGGCGATCAGCGACCTAGGACAGGACTAAATCTTCTTCTCGCCTCACTCCAGCGACAGCACCACCCAATACATCCCGGTAGGATAGGTCGCGGTGCGGCCATAACAAGCCCCGACTGAGAAGCCGCGCAGTTTGCGGCTGCCGATTGCGCGATCTGCGCCAGAGGGAAGCGTGTCCGGATGAAGGCTGGTGTAGGTCAGCACAGTGTAGCGTTGCGCAAGCTGATGAATGGGGGAGGTGCCAAGTTTCTCCGCCTGCTCCATCGAGCATGCTGCAGCGTTTGCGCTGGGTAGATCGCGGCGAGCGAGACTAGGACGCTTGGCCCGGTGCCGCGCGTCCTCCACTGTCGCCGCGATGCGATCCTTAACTTCCGGCAGCGAGTAATTGGGGAGGGCGTGGCCGAAATCCTGCACAATGTACAGCCGGTCGCCACTTCGAACAACGCCTAGACCGACCACGTTGTACGCCGGGTTGAGCAGGTTCTCGCGATGGTGAGGGGAAAGCATTAAGTGTTGATGTGCACCGGCGGCGTTGTAATCGAGCGCCACATTTTCGCCAGACCGCTCCAGCAACAGGTTGCTCGTTGTCGCCAATCGTCGTGGCAGAGAGGGCTCGCCGAGAAACTGATGAGAAAGCCGTCCCGCCGCGACCATGGCCTCTGCATGAGCGCGTGCTGCCCGGGAAAGTCCGGCATCCAGAGTCAACGGAGACGCGGCAGCTTGAGCACGCGACTGATTGGCTAACTCCAGTAGCCGTTGCTCTACATCAGAATCAACATTGCGAAAAGGGATGTCGGCAGCAGCTGCAGCCGCCGGTCTCAGAGTCGCGTGCTGCGCGGCTTTGTCCGCGTCGTCCGTGCTCCCCTCCGAACCAGCCGTCAATCGAGCCGACGGCCGAACCGGGGCGGCGCCCACCACCAACAGAAGCGGCATTATGATTTTAGGGAATCTAAGCATCAGTCGTGCCTACATCTGTTCCTTGGGAAAGCTCAAAGTCCAGCCTGCGACTTGCGTGCAGGTGCTACGCTAGAAGCTGCAGTCCAGCGGAAGAAGTTACCTCTGTCTATGGAACTGACGACCAGTGTGGCCCTTGGCCTGTTGTTTGGCAGCCTGATTGTTTGGCTCGCACTGCGTTCGTCGTCGGCTGCATTGCGGTCGCGTTTGTCATTCACAGAAAAGGAATTAGCGACCTCCCGAGCCGAATTAGCGCGGCTTCAGTTGGCTCACAATGAGCTGGTTGCGGGCAAGGCCAGGGCGGAATCCGCACTGGAAGCGGAACGGAAGACCAGCACCGAAAAGATCGAGTTGCTGAATCGCGCCGGAGAAGATTTGCAAAACGCCTTCAAGGCCATGGCTTCAGACGCGTTGAAGAGCAATAACTTATCGTTCCTTGAGCTCGCCAAGGCGAGTCTCGAGCGGTTTCAGAGCGAGGCCAAAGGTGATCTTGAGACGCGCCAGAAGGCTGTCGCGGACATGGTCGCGCCGGTACGCGAATCCCTCAACAAGGTTGACGTCCAGATTCAACAAATTGAAAAGGAACGCGGCCAGGCATACGGTGCATTGCGCGAGCAAGTGCAATCTCTCATCACTACGCAGACAAAGTTGCAATCAGAGACCAGCAATCTGGTGAGGGCGTTGCGCACTCCAAATGTGCGCGGGCGCTGGGGCGAGATTCAATTGCGGCGTGTGGTGGAAATCGCGGGCATGCTTTCCTACTGCGATTTCTCGGAACAGGAAACCGTCAGCACCAGTGAAGGCAGGTTGCGGCCCGACCTCATCGTGAGGCTTCCCGGAGCTAAGAATGTAGTGGTGGATGCCAAAACTCCCCTGCAAGCTTACCTCGAAGCATTCGAAGCCACGGATGACGACCTGCGGCACGCGCGTCTCGCCGATCACGCCAGGCAAGTGCGCGATCATATGACGAGGCTGAGCTCCAAAGCGTATTGGGAGCAGTTCGAATCGTCCACCCCGGAGTTCGTCGTCATGTTTCTGCCGGGTGAGGCGTTTTTCAGCGCAGCACTGGAGCAGGATCCCGGGCTGATCGAGCAGGGAGTGCTGCAGCGCGTCATTCCGGCTTCGCCCACTACTTTGATCGCGCTGTTAAAAGCCGTGGCTTACGGATGGAATCAGGAAAAGTTAGCACGCAACGCGCAGCAAATTAGCGCGCTCGGCAAGGAATTGCACGAGCGGTTGCGAAACCTGGCGGGACATATCACGTCCGTCGGCACTGGCCTGGATCGCGCAGTCGAATCCTACAACAAAGCAGTCGGATCACTGGAAACCCGGGTGTTGGTCTCCGCGCGAAAATTTGCGGAATTGGGCACCGTGGTGGCGCAAGATATTCCTGAATTGGAACCCATTGAAACCAGTACGCGGGCGCTATCATTCGACTGGGACGAAGAAGAAACCTTGCCGCAAACCAGCAAGAACGGCGAACCGGAGACCATACGTTGACCCGTTTCCTGAGCTCGAAGCCTCCAACCAACCATCGTGCCTGCGAATCATCACCGAAACATTGTCCAGAGTCTCCAAAATCCCCGCAGACCGCCTTGCATTCTCGCCGCCGAGATTTTAAGCTAAGGCTCTCAACCACAAGCAGATACGGAATTCCACAGAAACATCCAAAAAGCCGTAGTTCATGTTCGGAAATCCATCTATAATTTCGGAAGTTCCTTTGGGTTGCAGAAGTTAGGCTTTCCAAACGTGGGAATACTCATGGCAGCGAAGTTGCTTACCGATCGTGTACAGGATGGGGAGTTGTTGGGGCCTTCACAACGACCCAAAGCACCTGAGCCGCTACCAAATCCCATGAACCGGGAAAGCCAAGCTCGCTTTGTCGCTGTCTTGCTCTTTTTGCTGACGGTGGCCGCCGTAGTGTTTGCCGGGTTTAACTTCCAGAAAGAAAGGGAGTTCCCTGTTCCTGACGACGGTGTTTGGTGGGTTGAGCATGGCGGAAGACTGGTCGCAGACCGCGTGGAAGCAAGCGGACCGGGAGCGAAGGGCGGAGTAAAACCGGGCGACCAACTCGTGGCGGTGAACGGGCACGAGCTCAAGACCACGCCCGGCCTGGAACGCCAGCTCTACCGCACCGGTATTTGGTCCAAGGCAACGTACTCGCTGGTGCGCCAGTCAGTATCGTTAGACTCTGATGTCATCCTGGCTCCGGCCGATCGCTCCCTGAACAACTGGCTGCGTTTGATTGCCCTGATCTATTTGGGTATCGGAATCTATGTTCTGCTGCGCCGCTGGACGGCTCCGGGGTCCACGCACTTTTATATTTTCTGTCTCGTCTCTTTCATCTCGTTTTCCTTCAAGTACACCGGCAAGCTGAACGATTTTGACTGGACGATCTACTGGAGCAACATTGTGGCCTGGATTCTGCAGCCCGCGATGTTCCTTCATTTTGTTCTGACTTTCCCGGAGAAGCGGCAAACCGTACGCAATCATCCCTGGCTGCTGGCGCTGGTGTATGTCCCCGCGGCATTGCTGCTGGCAATTCACATTTCGGCGATGCGACTGTTGCAGGCCCGGGAGCACTTGCGCTGGAACGTGGACCGGCTTGAGATGTCGTACGGCGCACTGTTCTTTGTGGCAGCAGCCACTCTTCTCTGGTACAGCTACCGATACGCCAGTACTACTATCTTGCGGCAGCAGTTGAAGTGGGTCACCCGGGGCACGATTCTCGCCATTGCTCCCTACACGCTGTTTTACGTAATTCCCTATCTGATGGGTTCGCTGCCAGGCCCGGGCATGAAGGTCTCCGTGCTTTCATTGGGCCTCCTCCCGCTGACCTTCGGCTATGCCATCTTCCGCTATCGCTTGATGGACGTTGATTTGATCTTCAAGCGTGGCGTGGTTTACACGCTGGCGGCAGCAGCCGTGGTCGGAATGTATTTCGCGCTGGTGGCTGGCGTTGCGGAACTGGTCCACATGCGGCAACCCGGCAGCGGTCCAGTCGGGCTGATTCTCGCCGTCGTGGTAACTGCGCTGCTGTTTGATCCGGTGCGGAAGTGGATCCAGGATCGAGTCGATCAGTTCTTTTATCGCACTCGTTACGACTATCGACGAACGCTGCTGGAGTTCGGGCGCGAACTAGGCTCGGAACCCGATTTGAACGCCATGTTATCGTCCGTCATGGACCGGCTTTCGCGCACCTTGGCGGTTGACCGGATCACTATCTTTCTTGACGGAGAAGCGGAAGGCTTCACTCCAGCCAAATCTTTTGGCATGGCTCCAGCGAGCGGGTTGGACCTAAGTTTTCTGGCCACGGCCCGACCGGGGCAAGCCGGACATTTGTTCTTCGAGAACACGCATCAGGTGCCGCGCGAAACTCCGGGCGCGCAGGAAGCCATCGCTCGTCTGGATCTCAACTACTACATTCCGTGTCGCGTGCAGAAAAAAGCGATTGCCGTTCTGGGCTTGGGAAAAACCGCGCAGGGGGACTTCCTCTCCAGCGAAGACGTCGAACTCCTGGAGACGCTCGGTGGATACCTTGGTATTGCGATCCAGAACGCACAGCTCTATGCCTCTCTGCAGCAGAAAGTCGCTCAGTACGAGCGCCTCAAGGATTTCAACGAGAATATCGTCGAATCCATTAACGTAGGCGTCATGGCGCTCGACATGGAGGACCGCATCGAGAGCTGGAACGCGCAGATGGAAGTGATGTACGCGCTACCTCGCTGGCAAGCTCTCACCCAGCCGCTCAATACTGTCTTCCCGGCCGAGTTTGTGGAAGAGTTTTACCGTGTTCGGCAAAACGTCGGCATTCACAATCTTTACAAGTTCCGTTTACGCACGCCAGCAGGCGAAAATCGCATTGTGAACGCGGCCATTGCCCCCTTGGTCACGCGCAAGTTTGAGGTCGTGGGCCGGCTCGTGATCATGGACGACATTACCGAACGGATGGAACTTGAGGCACAGCTTTTCCAGGCTGACAAACTCTCGTCCATCGGTTTATTGGCGGCAGGAGTCGCGCATGAAGTAAACACGCCGCTGGCGGTAATTTCTTCTTACACGCAAATGCTCGCCAAGCAATTGCAGGGTGATCCGCAAAAGTCCGGCCTGCTGGATAAGATCACGCGCCAAACTTTCCGTGCGTCAGAGATCGTAAATAACCTGCTGAACTTTTCCCGCACCAGCGGAAGCGAGTTCAGCGACGTAGATGTCAACAAAGTCATAACGGAGACTCTGGCGCTGCTCGAGCATCAGTTCAAGACGGCTAAGGTCCGCGTAAAGGACGAGCTGTCTCCGTCGCTCCCCCCCGTCCAGGGAAATCCGGGAAGATTGCAACAGGTATTTCTAAACTTGTTTCTCAACGCCAAGGATGCGATGCCCGGCGGCGGAACGTTGTACGTCGCCACCCTAAACGGCGACGCCGTCAGTGTCCGAGTTTCAGATACCGGTTCGGGAATTGCCCCGGAACACGTCCAACGTATTTACGACCCATTTTTTACAACCAAGAGTTCGCCGCGGGAAGGGCAGAATCGCGGCACTGGACTCGGACTTTCGGTAACCTACGGCATCATCCAGGAGCACTCCGGCAAAATACGCGTCGAGAGCCACCCCGGCGAAGGAACAACATTCACCCTTGATTTTCCCTTGAGCAGGAAGGCGGTCCATGTCTGAAGTAGCCGTTATCTCGCGTCCGCTGAAGACAAACCCGTCCTCTTCAGGATCGGTGCTCATCATTGACGATGAGACCGAGATTCGCGAGTCGTTGCAAACCCTGCTCGAAATGGAAGGATTCGATGTAGAAACAGCGGTCAGCGGCGAGGAAGGGCTGCTGCGCATCGGGGAACATCCATACGATCTCGTCCTTCTCGATTTAGCGCTCCCGGGCCGCGATGGTATGGATATTCTCTCTGAGCTCCATGCGCACGACGAGCGGCTGCCCGTCATCATGATCACTGCCTACGGAACGGTGGAAAATGCCGTGCACGCGATGCAATCCGGCGCCGCCAACTTCGTACAAAAACCTTGGGACAACGAAAAGTTGCTGGCCGATGTGCGTGCCGCCGTTGGCTGGCGCCGGGCCGAAGAAGAAAACGTTCAGCTCAAGCGGGCCCTGAAGCAGCGCTACAACTTTGAAAACATCGTGGGCAAGAGCGAGCCCATGCTGAAGATTTTCGACCTGGTCGCGCAGGTGGCAACCAGTCGCTCTACGGTGTTGCTGCAAGGCGAGAGCGGAACTGGCAAGGAAGTCATCGCCAAGGCCGTGCACTTGAATTCTCCGCGGCGTGACCGGCCATTCGTTCCGGTAAATACCGGGTCCATGCCGACAGATTTGCTTGAGTCCACGCTGTTCGGACACGTCAAGGGTGCTTTCACCAGTGCGGTCGCGTCGAAGAAGGGTCTCTTTGAGGTTGCAGATAAGGGAACGCTCTTCCTGGATGAAATCGCAACCATGGGAATGGAGACGCAGGCTAAGATTCTGCGGGTTCTGCAAGACCGCAAGTTCATGCATTTAGGCGGCATTCAGGAAATTCAGGTGGATGTCCGCATCATTGCCGCCACCAATGTCGATCTCCGCCAACTGGTTCGCGAAGGGCGCTTCCGCGAAGATCTATTTTATCGGCTAAACGTAATCAGCATCGAGCTTCCTCCTCTGCGGCAGCGCAAAGAGGACATTCCGCTGCTGGTGGAGCATTTCCTCAAGAAGTATGCCGAGGAGAATGAGCGGCCACTACTCCGCATTACTCCCGAAGCGCTGCGCCCGCTGTTGGGTTATTCCTGGCCCGGCAACGTGCGCGAACTGGAGAACGTTATCGAGCGTGCCGTCGTGCTTTCATCGGGCGACGAGATCGCCCTTGATCTCCTTCCTGATTCGATGATGGGGCGCGGTTCTTCGGTCGCCATGAACGACTCCCATCCCGATGCATCGCTGTTTGAAATCGTGGAGGATTGCGAGCGGCGAATCATCTCCGACATGCTGGAAAAATGCAATTGGAACCAGACAGAAGCCGCAGAACGTTTCCACGTGCCGCTCTCCACCCTGAATCAGAAGATCCGCCGCTTGAATATTGAGATCCGCAAGAAAGGCCGCGGGTAAGGGGAAAGGGGGCAGCTGTCAGCCAGCGAACAGCAGCGATCAGCCATCGAATACTCAACCCCCTTGGGCGTCACCTCTCTAAGCTGACGCCTTCCTTGGAAGAAATTTCTCCGCGCTCGCGCCTCCTGAGTTCTTAGCCACTGCCACAAAGTTCGAAACGGTTTCTAGGCTAAGCTCCGAGGGCAGAGCTGAAAGCTGAGCTGATAACTGAATCCCCGACAGCTGAGAGCCGCGAGCATTCTCTGCTATAGTTCCGTTAAGCTCGGCGACCTCGACGCGAAACCGCCGGCTTGCCGAATCGCATGGAACTTATTTCGCCCGCGGAGTTTGCCAAGAGCAAGATCGAATCTGTTCAGGAATATACGTTCCTTTCCGCGCGAGCTCTTGCCAATCTCTTCAAACGCCCTATCTACACCGCCGACATGATCCAACAAGCCGACTTCATCGGCTTTGGCTCGTTGTCAATCGTTTTATCCTCCTGCTTCTTCATTGGAGTTGCGTTGGCGCTGAACAGTGCGACGACCTTGGGACGTTTCGGTGCGCAGACTCTCATCGGAGAATTGGTTGCGATCGGCGTTGTGCGCGAACTGGGCCCGCTGCTTGCCGGACTTGTCGTGGCCGGGCGCAATGCGTCCGGCATCGCGAGCGAACTTGGCTCAATGATCGTGACCGAACAGATTGATGCCATGCGTGCCCTGGGCACCGACCCCATGAAGAAACTGGTCACGCCCAGAGTCGTCTCCACCATGTTCATGCTCTTCTTCCTGACAATTCTCGGAGACCTGATGGGCTTGATCGGTGGAGACTTCGTCTCCAGTGTGCTGCTGGGGTTGGACGCCCACGAGTATTGGAATACCGCATGGCAGTCCCTGGTTTTTGCCGATGTCTTCATCGGTCTGGTAAAACCCATTATTTTCGGCTTTATTATTGCCACAATCGGCTGCTACTACGGCTTGTCGACAAAAGGTGGCACGCAAGGGGTTGGGCGGGCGACGACTGAATCCGTGGTTGCAGCGATGATCTTGATTATTGCCGTTGATGTGTTCGTCACCCGATTTCTGATGTTGGTTCTTGGAACATCTTGATGTTGAACCGAGTCCACAATGCAACCGCGGCAAAGTGTGCATAATGATCCTGAGAGCATTTTTTTCGTGACTCAACGCCAATGAATCTGCTGTCGTACAGCTAATCCAATGTCCGCGCCGGCCTTGCCTCTCGACACCCGTCTTGCGACCACGCAGGACCAGTCTGGGTTCGCCATCGTGTTCGATGAGGTCCACCTGTCCTTCGAAGAGAACGAAGTATTGCGCGGAGTTTCTTTCCGGCTCCCTTTCGGAGAGACAAAAGCGCTATTCGGTGTCGCCGGTGCGGGCAAGAGCGTTCTCCTCAAGTTAGCCCTCGGACTGCTTAAGTCGGACTCCGGGCGCATTACGGTTCTGGGTAGCGACATAACCCGGATGCGCGAGGAAGACCTTTTCCAGTTGCGGGGTAAGATTGGAATGGTCTTCCAGGAGAGTGCCCTATTCGACTCGCTCACTGTCCGCGAAAACGTTGCCTTCCGCCTGCTTGAGGAACAGGATTACTCCGATGAGGAAATCGAACGCCGCGTGCGGGAAGCATTGCGCTTCGTGGAGCTTGAACAGACTATCGACCTGCTGCCTTCGGAACTCTCAGGAGGCATGCGGCGTCGGGTCGCTATCGCCCGGGCAACGATTACAGAGCCCGAGTTATTGCTCTACGACTCACCCACCGGCGGCCTCGATCCCGTCACTTCCAATACCATCATCGAACTGATCGTGAAACAGCGGGATGTCCATAAGACCAGCTCTCTGTTGGTGACCCATCGCTTGCAGGACGCTTTCACCATGGCAACTCATCAATTCGATCAACAAACAAATCAGATGCGGGTATTGCCCAAAGGCCAATACTGCGACGTCCCCATGAGTTTTCTCGTGTTGCGCGACGGGAAAGTGATCTTCGACGGCGACATCCACGAACTGGCACACAGTCAGGATGAGTACATCCGCGAGTACATTTCGTAAGGGCCAAGACCTAGAAGGTATCAAAGCTACCGTAAGTGGCTCGGCAGGGTACCCTGAAGTAGTTGTTGTGATCGCCTGTGGCTGTTGAAAAACTCTTTCCCGTGAAATTCGCAAAAATAAAAGCGCTGAGCACCGAAAGCCACGACTCCGATGCCGAACTGGTCATGGGAATGGCGCGGGAAGTGATGATTTGAGACGAGCGTCATCAGCTCAATTCCGGGAACGGTCGATCCGTGCCGCTCCGCCCGATGAATGCGGAAAACCATAGCGATTTATGTATTCTCTCGCGCCTGTTCCGATCAACGATACGGCGTGGCCAAAGGCTCGACGAAAGATGCATCGCCCACCGGATGTTTCTCGCTGAGCGTAATCGAGCTCGTGAGCCGGGAGAATTGGACCGGCTCCTAACGTACCAACGCGTAACTCCCGGATGGTCGCTCGCCGGGAGCTCTTCCCAACGCCTGCGGGCATTCCCAATTGCTACTGAAATGGTAAATTTGTGAACTTCGCGCGGCCCAGTCCTACTTCCCTACCATCGCCTTCTCCACCTCGTCGGCCGTAGCCGGCAGCGCACCACTAAGATTGATCAGCTTGCCATTTTTATCCACGTAAAAATCATCTTCGATGCGAACGCCGAGGCTCTCCTCGGGGATATAAATGCCGGGCTCGATAGTAAAAACCATTCCTGGCCCGAGCGGAACATTGTAATCACCCGGATCATGCACATTTAGACCGAGGTAGTGGCCTAGGCCGTGAATGAAGTACTGCCCCAGCTGCTGTCCATGCAGGTCCCTGCCGTGTGTATTGATGTAGTCATAGGCAACCTGATAGAGCGAATTGGCGCCGTTCCGCGAGATACTCGATTTGCCCGACTGAAACGCCGCCACCGCCGCCTGCTGCGCGCCCAGGACAATGTCGTAAATCTCGCGCTGCCGCGCACTGAAATGGCCGCCGACAGGAAGCGTGCGCGTGATGTCAGCCGCGTACATGGAATATTCTCCTGCAGCGTCGATCACAACCACGTCCCCGGACCTCATGGTCGCACTGTCGTCAGAGTAGTGAAGTACGGTGGAATGAATCCCAGAGCCCACGATCGGGGCATAAGCCGGACGCTCACACCCACGCCTGCCCCAAGCGTACTGCATGAGGGCCGAAATCTCGCGCTCGTTTACGCTCGGCCTTACCGCTTTGAAAGCGGCGAAGTGAGCCGCTACAGACGCGTCCACGGCTTTGCGGATCAACCCCACCTCGTCCGGATCTTTGGAGGTGCGAAGCGACGACAGCATCGGCTTCACGTCCTGATACGAAAGCATTGCGTTGGTCCGTTTCACAAATGCCAAGGCTATCGTGCTCGCCGACTCTCCCTGAGCCGGCACGTCGGTATAAATCGACGGAAAAGCGCCGGACACGAATCGCGTAACTTCGTCTGGCAGCTTGCCTATCGCTTCTACCCGATCGAACCCGGCAATCTTTGTGGCATCGGGATTCTCCGGGCCAAGTTTGGGACCAGTCCATTTCTCTTGCGTCAGATTCCGAGGTGGAAGAAATAAAATTTCTGCGTAGGAGCGCGCCGGGGAATCCGCTTTGGCCTCCGCGGACGAAACAATGAGCAGCGCCGCACCGGGCTCGGTCGCGCCCGACAGATAGAAGAAGCTGTCCTCCTGGCGAAATCCGTGGACTTCATCGGCCGCTTCAAGTGGCGCAAACAGGACAATCACGCCAGATGCTTTCTTGGCGAGTGCTTCGCGACGAGCGCGATAGTCGGCGTTCGGCTGGCGATCAAGGGCTGCGGCGGAAAGAGAAGCACCAACAATGAGGTTTAAAAAACAAAAAAAGAGCAGCAGTTTTCTCATTCCGAACGCCTTCTCCTCAGTTCTCCCAGTTTGGAGCACCCAGATCACTTGTGTGCGCCAGTCAAAGACTCCTTCGCCTGAATAAAGGACGCGACATTGCTCGTATCGATCAGCGCAGATCCAGTGTCCACAAAGGACGGGATTGGGGCAAAGCTGTCTTTTGACCAATCCGTATCAAGAGAAGGCGGCTTGTTGTGGTGCAGTCCGTCCAGCATCTGCAACCCAACGAACGCCATCGTGTACGGCTTTTGTGCAATGGTACCGGCGATCATTCCTTTTTGGATCCAGTCCAACGTTTCAGGATCTGTGTCCATCGCCATGACCACTTTGCCGGTGACGTGGTAACTGTTCAGCACGCCGGCAACTTCTTTTCCAGATTGCGCTTCCAGGCAAACAAACGCGTCCACTTTGTCTCTTTCCTTGCCCACGATCTGTGTCGTAGTGTCGAAAGCAATGCGCGGATCGCCTTGGATATCCACTACGCGAGTAACCTTTATTCCTGACTGGCGCTCCAGCGCGTCGCGGTAACCGCGGAGCCGGTCCTGCATGTTGCGCTGCTCGGGCATGGTGAAGACTACGACATTGCCTTTACCTTTTAGTTCCTGTGCCAGACGCTGCCCACCGGTAAGACCCGCCTGGTAATTATTGGTCCCGATGAAGAACAGCCGCTTGCTGCCGGGCGCGTCTGAATCCAATGTGATTACCGGAATTCCAGCCGCAATGGCCTTGTCGATATCGTCCTTCAGCAAAGCAGGATCGGTCACCGCCAGCAAAATGCCAGTAGGTTTTTTCCGCACTGCCTCTTGCAGAGCATCGCGTTCGGCCTTCGGATCGTAGCTATTCGGGCCTACGAAAATGGATTGCACCTTCATTTGCTCCCCGGCCTTGGAGAAGCCTGCTGCTGCCGCCTGCCAGTAAGGAACTTGGACATTGGCGGCGACGAAGATGTAATGTTCGTCGGAATCATGTGCGGAACCGCAGTTGATGAGCGGCACAACTAAAGCCGCGAGACAAAGCAGAGAGTATAGCCTTCGTGAGAGGGGCATGGGATCCTCCTCAGAACCTGCCGCGGTTAAATGCCATGAGCGTCACAAGCCGATAGCAACTGCGGAATTGTAACTGAGGGACCCAGCGAAGGAAAGGTAATGGCTAGCGCAATGCCTTATCGAGAAGGCCCGAGATTGCCGTTTCATCCATTTCACCCGATGCCTTATACAGCGCTGTGCCCGCAGCATTGAGCACAACCACGTGGGGAATATAGCCACGGTAATACTTCTTTTGTAGTCCTTGCTGGGCATCCGAGAGCGGATGGTCGAGGTCCACAATTACGAATTGAACGCGGCCCTTGTATTTCTCATACAGACTGACAGTGCGGCGCGCCTGCGCTTAGAGTTGTAGCAGCCCTCTCCATACAGGAGGATGTAGGCGGGCTTCCCAGCAGAAACCCCGTCGTCCATACGCTCGCCGGTGATCAAGGGTCCGTCCTGACTGTCGCTCGTGTAGTCGAGTTTGGGATTCAGTCGCAAATTCTCGCCCGCGAACGCGGACGGAACCAGGCCTAGCGCCAGCACTAACGAGAGTATGGATGCCTTCATGACAGTTGCTCCCTCATCGGGAA